>Ga0308157_10003611_pt1 | contig 22111 bp, 23 predicted proteins | sample PhyBR1_FD_201035 | JGI IMG/M metagenome (GOLD analysis project Ga0308157, IMG submission 201035) | Phyllosphere microbial communities from UC Gill Tract Community Farm, Albany, California, United States - DLSLB.R1 | ecosystem: Host-associated > Plants > Phyllosphere > Unclassified | place: USA...
CGCGAATGGGGGATCGCGGATCACCCCTAATAAACCTTGACTACTCCACGAGTATACAGCTGTAGGATGAAGTATAGCTGAGGCAACGCTGAGGTTGGAATGTGGTGGCGATAGCTGAAGCCGGGCAACCCATCTGGAAATCGCGCATTTCAAGCTAGAGCGTTTTGCATTAATCATGGCTCACATATCCAGCGGCTTTGAAGTAGTTCCAGCATTCTTCGGGCGTGAAGAGATCGCAGATTTCCCCCACCGCCCGCCAGAGTGCATCGAGCGTTCGCGCACCGATACGTCGCAGATGCGCCTTGAGTTTGAAGAATGCCATTTCGATCGGGTTGAGATCGGGTGAATAAGGCGGTAGGAAAAGGAACCATGCCCCGCGCTCGCGGAGTATTTTGGCTGCCTTTTCGCTTTTATGAGAAGCAAGGTTATCAAGGATGACGATATCGCCTGCAATCAAGGTCGGAGCAAGCTGGGTTTCAATATATGTCTCGAAGGCCAGTTTGTTCATTGGTCCATTGAGGACCATGGCGCAGTCAGTCCGTCATGGTGTAGCCCGGCAATGAACGTCTGTGTGCCCCAATGACCGAACGGCGCATGATCCCGGACGCGCTCACCGCGCTTGCCCCAGCTGCTTCACCATTTAACGATGATCACAATTCGGGGCGACAGCTACCGGCTGCGCAAAAAGCGCCAGTCCGGTCTTCTGCAGAAGACCGGACTGGCATCCGAAACAAACGAAACGGCTAACCAATAAGGGGTCAGTTCTTCCTTTCGCCAGGTGGGTCAATTCTTCGTTTCGCTTGACAGCAAGACCCGCAATGAAGGGGTCGGTAAATACTCAAAACCCCTATCGGCATAGTTTTGAGGGTTTTGAAGGTTCGCGTCAGGGGCGTTTTCGTGTTTTTTTAATGCATCAAGCCAGCGTCCCATTATCTCGCCTCCCTGATTTTCGGGTTCCAGCGATAGGTGGCAGACGGACGCCCACCGGATGCTCCAGCCCGCTTTTCAAACTTGTGGCAATGGTTCGTTTCTTCGAGAAGCTCAATGGCAGCGCTGACGGCTTCACGATCCGCTAAACCAGCCCAACCTTTCTGATGAATATCCCGAACAGTGAACTCATCAGGCAATGTGTCCCGGCGCTCCAGTATGAGGCGTGCGCCGTCTTCAACAACAATGGAGCTACCCGACGAATAGAGCCGGCTCGCATGGCTACGTAGATAGTCTGCCCAGCCCAAGGCTAGAGCCATTGCTTCGGCCCCGACTTCGGCACGACCGCCCTCAACCAGTTCGAATATCAACGCAAGGCTGGCAATCGTCTTCGGCATTTTCAGAAGGTGGCTTTCGAGAACGGTAGAAAGCTTGCCGCTGCGCGCATCCGTCTGGATTTCCTGCATCCATTGCTGAAACATGCCCTGCGCTGCTGGAGATAGCCGAAACACGACAGGATTGTCAGAACTGCCCAAATCCAGTTGGTGAATGTCGCGGAATACCTTCTCATAGGTTTCACGCGCTGCTCGATCTGGGTGCCGGTCAACCCACTGCCACGATGTTCGCGGATCAGGCCATACGGTTAATTGTAAGCGCTGGATTAAGCCGTCATTGCTGGTCCCGGTAATTGCGCCGCGAACAATGGGAGCGATACGAGAAGGCTGCACGCCGCCGATGATGCTGACAGTGCAGTTTGCGATATGCACAGTACCGCGCCCGATGCGGTCATAAGTGAATTGGCCCGATCCATTGAAGGCTTCGAGATAAAAAGCCCGGTCGCTGGCGTGTTCTTCGCTTTCCATCTGGGAAAGGAAGCCAGGCAATTCATCTCGCACCAGAAGCAAGCCACGCGGGTTTTCATTCAGAAGCTCGCCCAGCTTCTCCACTGTTGCGTCATTCACGACGATACGCGGGCAAGGCTGCTCATCCTCGTCATCTTTGGACACATCGGCAAGAATAGCGCGTGCGCCGTCCTTATCGCCCGTCTTATAGGCTTTAGCGGCGGCCTTGGTTGCTTCTCTGGCTTCAATCTTGCCAAGAACATCGTCAATGTCGGCAGCTTTCAAATCGGCCTGCCATTGTTTGCGCATATCGTCCTGAATGGCGTAGACGGGTCCAAGAGCCTTTTGCATGGCTGGCGTCTTCATTGCAGAAGGCGGGCCGATAACCGCGCCCCACAGGTTCGGCACCTCAATCCAGTCATCCATCTGTTTCGGAGCCACGCGAATGCGATTGCCTATCAAAGACGCAAGCCCGCACAATGCTGCGACTGCTACAAAGTCAGGGACGGATTGCTGCCTGTCTGCTACGTCAAAAACATAATCGCGAAGTGCAGCAGGCAACAGTTCGGGTACAAAAGCCTCGACCGCTGGCAGACTGGAAGTAATCGGGACAGGATTCTTCCAAAGCTCAAAGGGCTGCTCTTTTACAATCTTATCGAAAATCCCGGTAACAGGTTCGTGCGTGTTCATGCAGCCGCACCTTTCATCATGAGAACGTCATTCCAATCGTGGCCATCGGGGGCAGGCAATAAGTTGACATTGCGGCCCGCTGCCGTGGCCCGTGTTGCTAGGGCATTTCCCGCTTCCCTACCCGCTGCATCGCCATCCGTGGCAACCGTCAGCAATGCCGGATTATCCGGTAATGAGAGAGCTTTCATTCCACTGGTCGACAATGCGGCCCAGACAGACACAGAGCCGCGCGCAAGGCCGGACAGAAGCGACAGGCCGGTTTCTATGCCTTCGCACACAATCAGCTTATCATTGCCCTGAGACAGCCGCACAGCGCCGCCTGCTACAGTTCCAAGCATTGCCTTTGCCGGTTCAATCTGCGCTTTGCTAAGACCGTCAGTACGTAGATAGGTGCGATGCACTGCAAGCCGTGGCGCGCCCTCGACCAGCGCAATCAGTGCAGGAAAGCGATTGCGTGACGGGTGCCAGCAATCGGGATGAAAGCGCAGACTGTCTGCAAGCTCGCAGGTGATACCGCGATGCCTGAGATATTCTTCCGCTATCGTGCCACGAATAGGACGCGCCTCACGCCAGCATGAAAGAGCAAGCGCTTCCTTGCGTTCGGCTTCCTCAGTCTCAGATTGCCTAATACGCTCAATATCGGCAGCAGAAGGCGGGCAATAGTTTCCTTCGCCTTCAACCAGCCCAAGCCCCTTAAGGCTATCGAGAATGTGAGTGAAGTCGCAACCGGAGTGGCAGCGCAACAATAGCCTGCCGTCCGTTCCGTCCGATAAACTCAAGCTTGGGCGCTTGTCACCATGCGCCGGACAGCGTGCAACACCATACCGGCCTTGCCAGTGACCGCCCAGAGCGCGGGTAATCTCTCTGGCGTTCGTCATTCTGCCTTACCTCTTTTCAAAGTGCCATTGATGGCTGCAAGCTGTCTTGGCGCAGGTGGGGCGGGTATGGCTGTCATTCTGGCTGTCCTCGATGGCTCCGGCGGCTGCGCCACCCGCTTCACCGCCTGGGATCGACCGCTGATTACTCGATGCCCATGATGGCTATGTAAGGCGATGTCGGCGAGCCTTGGCCTGCGCTGGCTCTCAACCATATGAGGCACTCCATGGATGTTTTTGTTGGAATTGACGTCGCAAAGCAGACCCATTGGGTCTGTGCGCTCGATACTGCCAGATGACGAGACCGTTATAGCCTTGCAGCTGAAGGTCACGCGCCGGCGTCAGATCACCGAAGACCAAACACGCCGCATCTCCCGGCTCCGCCAGCTCCTCGGCGCCATTCATCCGGGTCTGGAACGGCGGCTCGACCTGAACGGCAAAGGTCCCCTCGTTCTCGTAACCCGCTATGTCACCCCTAGCGAAATCCGCTCTGCCGGTCAGAAGAGGATCACAGCCTACCTGAAGAAGATGCCGCATTTGCACACCGCCGAAGCGCTCGCACGCACCGCTCTCGAAGCTGCACAGGTGCAACGAACCATCGTGCCGGGCGAGGCCGCCTTCGCAGACATGATCCGCGAGATCGCCGCCGAGGCACTTCAGGCCCGCGACATCCTCGCGCGTCTGGATCGAGACATCGAGACATTGCTTGATCACCACCCTGACGGGGCCCTCATCCGCTCCATGCCGGGGATGGGGGCGGTGCTCACGGCAGAACTCATTGCGAATGTCGGCGCCATGGAACGCTTCCCCTCCGCCGACGCGCTGGCCAGTGCCGCCGGACTGGCCCCGATCATTCGACAGTCCGGCAAATCCCTCGGTTGGCGACGAGCCAATGGCGGAGACAAGGCGCTCAAACGTGTCTTCTTCCAAAGCGCCTTCTGCGCCGTCTCCACAAAAGATCCGCTGTCCAAGGCCTTCTACGAACGAAAACGGCGCGAGGGAAAACATCACACCCAGGCGATCATCGCGCTTACACGAAGACGCGTCACCGTCCTCTGGACTATGATACACAACCGGGAGGCATTCGATCCAAAACGAAAAGCTGCTTGACTTTTCCATTACTCAGCGGCCTCCGCATCCATTTCAGGACTGGAAACCTCAGAGCGCAGCACATAACGGGCATGGGTGCCGCTGAATGGGCTACGATGTTCTTCGTGAACTGTTTCGATATTGACGCCGAAGCTGCGCAGCTTGAACACATAGGCCGACCAGCGCGGAGCCGGATTGTCGTATGGCGTGCAGCCAACGTCCCTGGCATTGATAAGGTTTTCCAGCGCCCAGCGGTCACGGCCTTTCACTCGAATGGAAAAAGGCTCTGCCCCGCGATTGGTCACGTGAAACACGCAAGCGCCCCATTGGGCTTTTTTGGTAATCATGTGTGTATCCTTTGGAATTGCACCAAGGAACGGGAGGGCTATTGTGATTGAGAAAGTTCAATTAGCCCTTCGGCCCCGTCCTTGTCTGGCGGGGTCGTTTTTATGCAGTGTGGCGCTTGGCTTTCGCGTCTTCAATTGCGGCCACGATTTCCGATTGCGCCCAGCGGGACAGACTGCCCATCTTGATAGGTTTCGGAAGCGTACCGTCAGCAATGCGCCGGTAGAAAGTTGGAATGCTCACCTGAAGGATTTTTGCGCCTTCGCGGGCAGTCAGGAGAGGATCGGTGATTTGCATGTTTCAGCCTCTTTATCGATTGATATGGGCTGAACATATTGAGGCGGAAAACGAAGAACCCAAGCTTCACCGGGGTTTTTCAGTTGTACCACGGGTTCTTTGTGAAAACAGCAAGTAACCGGTGGCCCTTTCCGAAAACGTCGATGAACCACCAGTTCTACTCGCTGTAAGCGACTGAATTTATTGACGGCGTCGCACCACCATGAGGAATTGAGATAACCATTCTCCGTACCAACCCGTACTCAACGGCTTGCGACGTTCCATAAACAGCGGCGTCTCAGCACCCTTGTCATACGCAGCCGCCAATCCTTTCGCGGTTCGAATATTTTCCTTTTCGCTTGCAAACGCGAACTTTTCACGCTTATGCATAGCCAGATCGTTGAGAACGCGATAGCGCTCGGCCTTCTTTCCAGCCTGCCCGCCATTCATGCCATTTTCGCGGTTCCTTTTAACCTCCTCCAACTTGCGAACGGCGTATTCTTCATAGGGCTTCCGGATCAATGCTTCATAATGGCGACCTATATAAAAGCTCGCATTCGCCAGCCGCTGCGTTTCCATTTCGACCTGCCCTCTCCCCCCTTGAAGATTGCTCATACTGTCCTGATAGGGCTCCATGATTGAAAGAAGATTCACGGCATGATCCACCGGTGAGTTCGGTATAAACACACTATCCAGACACATCAGTTGGAGCAGCGTTCCAGCGCTACGCCATGGATAGAGCGAAACCCATTCAACAAACTCCCGATCACCCATAACCGACCGCTTCTCATCCCTGCGCTTTTCTATTGCCATACCAATTCGCGAAGGAAGCTGACGCCAACTGTCATCGCGTCGTTTATACAGGTAGGTGTAGCCACACCCTTCATATTCTACGCCGAACTGCTCCGACAATGTGCGTATAGCGATACGCTCTGCCTGTTCAAAAAAATTAAATTGAATATTTCTCATCATGCCTTCTGCTTCAATACGTATGTAACGAAGCATGAATGCAGCATTATGAATAATACTATCCGTGGCTTCTTCCGGCGTGATAAAATCTTCGTAAGTCTCGATGCCATGACCGAACCAGCGTTTCGGCACGAAAGCTTTAAGCGAGATCAGTAGTTCAGGATAATCGCATACAGGCACATCACAAATATCGATCTTATGCCATTCGTTGCTTTTCGCATGAAAACGCCAATCTACGTTCATCATCGCATCATCCGTCATTGCGCAGCCATCATATTGAGTATTTTCCCCGTTTCGCCAGTGAGGTGTTTTGACCAGCTTTCCATAAGAACCCGTCGCTGTTCCAAGAAATCGGTACGGCGGTATGAGCGCTCAACCTTGCCGCCGACAGTATGCGCCAGGACGGTTTCAGCTATATCATGTGGGGTGGTTGTGGTTTCTGCGATCCAGTCACGAAGGCTGGAGCGGAAACCGTGGGGACGGTACTCCATGTCGGCCCTTTCCATGAATGCGGCCATCGTCATGTCGCTGATAACCCCCTTGCGAATGCCCGGAAAAAGAAAGCCGTCCCGTGCATTTCGGCGGGCCTCTCCGATTACGTTCAAAGCTTCCTTTGAAAGGGGCACGCGAAAATCTGATGTTTTCCCTTCCTCGCCCTTCATGGCTTCACCGGGAACAGTCCAAACATCACCCTCGATCTGATCTTCATGAATGAACCGCAAGGGCCTTGAGCGAACGCCGGTCAGAATAAGCAGGCGCATTGCAAGGTGCGTCACGCTGCCATCCTTCAACGATGCATAGAAGGCAGGAACGTCTTGCCACGGCATGGCTGGGATATGTTTGACCGTATGGCGTTGCTTACCGAGAAGTGCGCGGGCCTTTTCCGTAGCCTGCAAATCCACGTCTAAACCAAGAGCAGCAGCGTGCCTCATGCAGATAGTAAGGCGACCGAGAGCCTTTTCCGCTGTTGATGCCTTTGAATGCCAGATCGGGGAAAGGGTTTCGCGAATATCGTTCTGATGGATTTCTGCAACGGGAACCTTGCCAAGCTTTGGCAACACATGAAGTTCAAGTGGGCTGAACCAGCGCCCGTTCTCGCCGTCACCTTTTAATTCTGCCTTTCGGCTTTCAAAAGCAGACTTCGCAATATCTTCCAACAAATGAAGATTGCGGGCAGCTTCGCGTTTCAGGCGTTCGCGCTCATTGATTGGGTCAATGTTCTGCCGAACCAACGCCCGCCACTTTTCCACACCGTCGCGTGCCGATTTCAAAGAAACCACCGGGTATGCGCCTAACCCCATTTCCCGCTTTCGCCCGTGAAGGGTGAAAATGTAAATCCACTTTCCAGTGCTCTCTGATTTTTTTTGCAGATATAGACCAGCACCGTCGCAATATTTGCCCGGCCCGGTTTTCGCGACCGCCAGCGCGGTTAACCTATTTACAGCCCCCATCCACATCTCCATTCTTGTCGGGTACGGTCACAACAGTGCTTTTCCAGCCCCTCTCCCAGCCCCTACCTATTCGTGCAATTGGATGAGATTGAGCGATAAGCTATGATATCGAACGTAACAAGAACACGTTTTGTGTTCAATAGGTTTGACACAACATGATACGGGATTATTTATCATTATATTTCAATTGGTTGCAGACCACCCGCACCCAAACGTCGGGAACCAGCCCCGATCTGAAAGTTGAGCGCAACAATACGATTAACATCGGTGCCGACACTTCATTCAGTGGCATATTCACTGGCAGCGACGTCCTGATGGTGCGTGGCTCGTTCTTCAACAATCACGTCACCAATCCGGTGGCGCGGCGTGTGGGCAGCGCAAACAAGGTCGGCCTGAAAGACGGCGAAGTACCGTTTTACTGGAACATGCCTTCCTATTATTCACGCGGCGTGGAACTGGAAGCCCATTATGAGAACGATTTCATGTTCGCAGATGCCAGCCTCACTTACATGATCGGCAGGCGTCAGGGCACGCTCAACAATATCTATGGACCAGACAGCTACATCAATGACATCATGCCGACAACGGTTGTAACGACGCTCGGTTATAAACTTCCCGATCAGGATATCAATTTTGGCTGGACGGGAACCTTTGTCGACAAGCAGGACAGAACCTCATATGTCAAAGGTGACCTGAGCTATAATCGGCCAAAGACCCCCGGCTATGCCGTGCACGACCTGTTCTTCAACTGGACACCAACACAGGGCTTTATGAAGGATTCCGAGCTGCGTCTTGCGCTCGAAAACGTGTTCGACAAGGAATACGAGCCTTATCTTAGCGATGGTATCTCAGCCATGCCGGGCCGCAATCTGAAAGTCTCGTTCAGCCGCAAGTTCTAACAATGAAAATGCGCTGGAAACTTTTCCAGCGCATCTCCTTATCGCCTGCTGAATTTTACTGGTGCCGTAATTGTTTTGTTGACGCCCGGCGGCGGAGCCGGAACCGGAGAGGCACGCTGGACCAGCGAAAGCACCTCATTGTCAAGCTCTGGCCAGCCTGACGAGCGTGCAAGCGAAGCGGACAGCACTTTGCCCGTGTCGTCGATGCGGAAGCGGACATAGACAACGCCTTCTTCCTGGCGAGACTTCGCGCCAGAAGGATATTTCTTGCGACGTTCCAGATGCGCCATCAGACGCGACTGCCAACGCGCCGGCGTCATTGATGAGGCAAACAGACCGGATGCCGATTGCCGTGCTGCATTGCGGTTCGTTTGCACGGCTTGCGCCTGTGCTTTGACTGCTTGTTTGGAAGATGCCTGTTCCTGCTGACGCTGCTTGACCGGCGGCTTCTTCGGTTCTTTCTTCTTGACGATTTCCTTTTTGGGCTCTGGCGGCTTTGGCTTTACCACTGGCAGCGGAACCGCGACCTTGTCGAGTTGGGTCAGTTCTTCCTGCGGTTCCTCTTCAACAGGCTCTGGCTCATCCTGAGCCACTTCCTGCTCGACCTCCGGCTCATCGACCGGTTCTTCAACCTTCTCAGCCGCAGCACTCGCATCCGACATCGCCTCGTCGGGTGTTATCTCGTTTTCTTCAGTCTCAGTTGCTTCCGGTGTTTCAGCCAGTTCAATCATGATAGCGGCTGGTGGTGCATTGTCGGCCGCTATCATTTCCGGCTCACGCAAAAGCCACATCGCGCCCCCCACATGCAAGGAAAGCACGAGAAGGCTTGCGCCCGCCCAACGTGCGAGTTCACTCACACCCCCGTGCAGAGTGCTGCTATCTATATCGCCATTCATGATATGCTGGCCCAAGCAGGCACATCAGCGTGATCGCTTCTGCGACGCAACTCAGACAGCATCTGCCCGTGATGGATCAGACTGCGCAGATCGCAATCAAGACACGCCAACCGCCCGTCGCTGCTTTCAATCGCAAGATCGGCAATGGTGAAATCATCGAACGCCGCCACAAAGGAGCGCATCGCCGCCTGCAACAACATGCCGAATGCTGAATCTGATCCCGATTGCTTTGTCGACTGCTCGTTGAAGCCCGGCTGCATCAGCCGCAAAACCGTTCCTACATTGATTGTCTTTGCGGGCCGCGCAAGGCGAATGCCGCCCCCGCGCCCGCGTGAGCCAACCAGAAAACCATGATGGATAAGTTCGGATACGATCTGCGCAGCATGATCTTTCGTCGTACCCGTTGCTTCCGCCGCGGTGCGTGTCGTCACAGCACTGCCTGCTGATGCCCGAGCGCAAAGAACGAGAAACTCAATCGATAGCTCAGCCTGTCGGGTAAATCGCATCGCAACAATCTTTATTCTGAAACGTGTTTAAGCTGACGGCTTTGAGGCCCCACAAAGAGCAACAGGCCTGTGCAAAGTATTCCGTTGATCGCAAATTCCAGACACAGCGCTTGGGGGACAAACATGAGCATCGTCAGACAAATCACAGCAAAGATGGCGAGCAGATAGATCCGATATAATCGCGGCCATGCATTGAGCCTGCGCCACGCGCCGATAACGCGGCGCGTGATCCTGTTTGTCTCCAGCCAGCACAATGCTGTGGGCGAAAGCTGTACGAAGCAAAGCAACGCACCAAACACAAACAAGGCAGAGGGCATCAGCCGTACCTGACAACCGACCAAGGCTGCAGCGATCAGCAACAGCCCCAACGCGAGATAACCAGCGCGCTGACGTTCATCGGGATAGGCGCGTGATCGAGAATTCGGGGCAGCCCTGCCTTCCACTGAGTTGATGTCAGAGGCGGTCATGAAAGATTGTCCGCACCAGTGCATGAACGCGGCGAAAGGCTGCTTCCGCAGCTGCAAAAACGCGCTCCTCTTCTGCATCCGACAACTCGATCTCATCGAGAGCTGCGGTGAAAGTGCGCCAGTGGAGACCACGGCCTTCCGGCGCACCAGCAAGATGACGTGCGCCGAGTTCTTCCGACAGACCGAGCTTCAACGCTTCCTTGAGCAGGAAAGCCGCGCCAAGATTGGAACCTTCCGCCACGTAGAGCCAGCCAAGTGCGGTCGCCAGATCAATATCATGACCAGCCGGGAAAGAAGGCTCCCCGTCCGCCGCAGGCAGGTCGAAATCCAGATCAATCAGATCCTGCCCCACTAACCCGAAACGCCGCCGGCCTTGCAAATCGGGCAGCAATGCATCGAGTGCTGCCGCATCGTAAAGAGCGTCGATATCGCGATGGAACTGATACTGAACTTCGACAAACAGAGCATAGCGCTCACGGCTGGCAAAGGGGTCGCTTGCCATAATGCTTTGATCAAGGCGTTCATGCGTTCCAGTCGTGCGTGCCTTCAGGCGCTTAGAGCGAGGAAGAGCAACCGATTGCTTAAGAACAGTGGCGTCAGTCATTTAGTGTATCCCTGTTGGCAGGCGAGGTCTGATCAGTATGAACAAGACGCTAGCCTTTCTCATTCCTAAGACGATTGAGGGAGCTGTTTTTTGCAGTGCAAAGGCAAAAAAATCTGCCTTTGCACAAAATGACGCATCCCGAACGCATTAGAAGTGGAAATTAAGGCCCAACTTGACCGTATGGGTATCGAGTGAATTAGACGCCTTACGACCGTTTACGATATTCGAACTGCCCGTATGATCCGTATATTTGTAGACAGGTGTTTCGGTTGGATCGCAGAAAGTATCTCCCAGAAATTCACACAGGAATGGATCGGGCGGTGTAATTTCCACACCTGTTTGCTCTCTGGTCGTGTAGTTACCACCCGTTCCCGCGCGTGCATTTTCGAAATTGAAGGTGCGATTGCCAAAGCGGCTATAGGTATAGTCGGCATTTACCGACCAGCGGTCGTTGATTGCATATTCCACACCACCGCCAACAGTGATACCCGCACGTGTTCCCGATTGTTTGTCTATTGAAAAAAGACTCGATTGCGGCTTGCCCATGATATCTTCCGCATAACGATACTGGTCGCGGGTCATTTTTTCATGGGCGAAGGCGATACCTGCAGTACCATAGACGAGCCAGCGATTATCCAACGCATAACCGAGGCGACCACGAATAGATCCGGTCCAGTCGATATCGTAGTGCGTATTGGCCTGAATGCCGGCGATGTCCTTCTGTGCTGCAATCCAGTCTTCCTGCATAAAGGCTGCCTGTGCACCCTTCATTCGGGTCTTGCTCACATCGGCTTCAATACCCACCACTACGCGATTGCTGAACTGATAGTTATAGCCAGCCTGCACACCGAAGAGCGCAGAGTTACCAAAGCCACGGTCGGCAGATTCACTGTTTGAAATCGGATCAGCTGTGCCGTCTAACGCGGTCGTGGTGCCCCATGTACGACCCGACGTCATGCCCGCATGAACACCACCATAGAAACCGCTCCAATCGATACCAGGCGCACCGGTTTGCGAGCGCGAGAATGGCGAAAGCTGCGGCAGACGCTGATCACCACCGAAATTGCTTGTGAGCCCGGCATAGAAAGTGCGACCTGGTCCCGGCTGGTTCACCAGACCGAGCGGATCGACATAATATTGGTCCGTCAGATTTTCGATCCGCGCTGTCGCAGTCAAACTGTCAGTGATTTTGTATTCGGCAAAAATATCGACCAGCGTATAAGGCTTCCAACGGGTCAGCGAGATAAACTCACCTGCACCAACCGCTGTAACATCACCATGTCCGATAGCGCGCGGGCCAACATAGGAAACACGCCCGCCGAGCGTCAGTCTGTCTTCCAACATCTTCTGCGAAAGTGTCAGATCAACACTGTATTTTGGCGGTACCTGATTGGTTGCATAGTCGCCGTAAAGCGATTTAGCTCCGCAAGTATCAGACGTACGGCAGAACTCGACATCAAGATAATAGTTGGCTGCGAAATCGGCAGTGAACCCACCAGCCTCGTAGCGGCTTGAGAATTCAAGACCTGAGAAGCGTGCGCGATCAATGTTGTAGACCTGCATACCGCTGTAGACAAATTTCCCGCTGTCATCGTAGAAATCGCGGAATGCCCGTGCAACGTAATCTTTAACGTCCCAGTTGAAATAACCAAACTTGACCATGCCGCGATCATCGTCATTGAGCAAACCGTCCTTGGTAAAATTGGCCCCCACTTCCCAATTGCTGGAACGCTCCGGTTGCAGTCCGGCATTGGGAATGATGGTGAACGCAGAAACAGATTCAAACAGGCTCGGATAACGCAGCGCGTTGGAATAATTAACATAGAGCTGGCTACCGTCGAATGGCTCAACCGTTACGCCGACTGATGGACTGAAGCCGCCCGAATCCCGATTTGGTTCGGGGTTTAGCTGTGCCGAGTCATTGGCTTGTGTGCGTCGGTCATGCGACCAGTAATGGGAATAGCGTAAGCCCGCATTCAGTGTCAGCCAGTCAACCGGCTTGTAGGCAGCTTTGGTGAAGATGCCCATTTCATCACGATAGGCGTCACGCAGATTAAGCCAGCCTTCAAGTTCGTTCGTATAGGCGCTCGGACGGGTATCCTCCCTGAGATAGGAGATGCCATAGTTCAGATCGAGATCACCGTAATCGCCAAACGAAAACTTGGATTTATTGGCAACATCTCCACCCCACATGATCGTATTAGACCCCGTGCGGAAGTTGGGCGAAAGGCCAAGTGACTCCGATGTCGGTATCATGTTGCCGCGCCTCGGATTGCGAAGTTCCAGTTTTGTTACCCAGAGATTGGCTTTCAGATCAATCAGCTCGTTGTCGTCGGGATTCCAGTAATAGCGCATAGTGCCGGTATCGAGCTTGGAACCGGATGTCAGCTCCTGTTGCATCGGCTGACTGCGATCCCCTGTGAAGCGGGATGCCAGCAGATCGCCGGCCTCACCCCGGAAGCCGGTGTAGCCGAGCTTAAGCGTGTGACCGCCATCAAAGCGGAGCGTCGCTTTTGTCAGGAAGGATTTTGTCTCAAGCTGCGTATTGAGAATCTCTTCGCCAGCACGGTAATTCGTAAGCCCACCGTTTTCGATATATTCTGGCCAGTTCTGGCACCAGGAGCCAGAAGTATTGCAGGTCCTGGCAGGTCCGATATTCACCGGATCAGCCGATGGACCATGCTTACCTGCATGATAATTACCGCGCTTGCGATAGGCATAGCCTGCGAAAATATCATAATTTTCTTCCTTAATCGCAGCAACAACACTTGCTGAACCGTTGGTCGGCGTCAGGAAAGACGGTCGGTCCATGCCGTCCGGCGATCCAACAACTTCCGGGACATCGCTTGGCGAATAAGGCCACGCATATCCACCTTTCGCGCCTGCATGAGGCGAAGAAGAATTCGATCCATACTCGCCTTTCACGCGCATACCCCAATTATCGCCTTCCTTGACGATATCGTCTGCATCAAGGGTTCGAATAGCGACGTTGCCTGCGATACCGCGTGAGGAAGCGTCCGACCCCTTGTTGATATCGATGCCTGCAATCAGATCAGGATCAATATAGGAGCGGTTTGAGAGGCCCTGATAACCCTGATAGACTGTCACACTGTTTTCAGCACCATCGATGGTGGTCGCAACTCGGCCCATGCCTTGCATGCCGCGAATGTTGACGTCCACTGAACCTGCGCCATTGCGCGCCTCGCCGGACATTACACCCGGTGTGCCACGGAAGATATCGGCAGGGCTTGAACCGCGAAAACGCTCGATGGTTTCCGAGGAAATATAAGATGTCGGAGCAGCAGTATAATATGGAGCATCGGCTGCCACCGCACCACTTCCGCCCGTAATGGTGATCGTATCAAGCAAGGTTGTGCCATCAGCTGCCAGAGGGGCTTGCACGGCTGCAGTTGGTTCGGAAAGTGCGACCGTATTGCTTCCGGTGAAACGATAGGAAACACTAGATCCCGAAAGAATGCGCGACAAAGCATCTTGTGGCGACATCGTTCCCGATACAGCTGGGGCCTGCTTGGAAGCGGCAATTTGCGGCTGATAAGTGACCTGCATTCCGGCCTGGCGACCAAAGCTTGCCAGTGCCGAGGCCAGAGAACCTGCGGGAATATTGAATGAAACCTGTCGTTGGGTCTGTGCCTGAGAATTTGTTGCCGCCGAAAGTGACAAGGCATAAATGCATGTCGACCCTAAAAGCGCGGCCGTCAGAACTCGCATTCCCAGCCGCCGCACAACACTATTACCGACACGAAGCCCCATCGCTCAACCACTCCATCAATTTGTGAAAAGGCGGTTGCATGGCAGCAGCTAACTTCCGACCCTGATGCTTAAAACGAATGGAGCGGGGCGATTTTCTCCCCCTCACCAAAAAAATCAGGAAAAAATGTAATTCTCAAATTGAAGAGATGACAGTCAACCAACGCGATATATGGCGGACCTTTCCACCATAGGGTTCGACAACCGCTTGAAGTGCAGAAACGGGATTATTGAGATCAAAAACACCACTGATCCTCTGCGCCCCAAATCCTGGTTGAGCGAGAAGCACACGACCCGACTGCCAGCGCGCAATGCGTGCAACGACAGAGGAAATGGTATCGCGTTCAGCAACGATGATACCCTGACGCCAAGCTGCGATTTGCGATATATCGCGATTGCCACGCTCAAAATCATGGTTTCGCTCATTGAAAGTGAGCCAGTCTCCCTCACCAAGTGGGGTCAGCGTGTCGCGCGCACCGGTGGGCCTGATCGCAACCAGCCCATGATCGACGGAAACTGTGAGATAGCCGGCATCACTGCTGATATCAAAGGCAGTCCCCAAAGCCGTCGCAACCAGATTTCCGGTTTCGACACTGAACAGGCGTGCGGGATCGGGCTTTACGTCGAAAAAAGCCATACCTGCCAACAGCTCGACATGACGGGCATTTGCATTGAATTTCAAGCGAATGGCACTATCAGGACCCAGAGTTACCTTGCTGCCATCTGAGAGTGAAACATCCTGCAATTGAGCGGACGCAGTCATATAATCGGCTTGTGCCTGCAAAATGAGCTGTGGCCCGAAAAGCGCTGTGCCAGCAACAACGGCCAGTCCTGCCGCCCCGCCAGTCAAAATCGAGCGACGCGACATCTTCTGGCCACGGCTCGCACGGCGTTGATCCTGCATGACCTTGCCAGCCATGCCATAGATATCCATAGCCTCACGCCACGCTATTTCATGCTCGGGACTACGCGCACGCCATCGACTGACAAGATCATGCGCGACCGGATTGTCCGGGTCATCCTGAATACGGATGACAATATCCAGAGCTTCCTCGAACAGCTTTTCGCTTTCCGATAGTTTGTCATCCATTCAGCGTCGATCCTCGTTATTCAGCCGTTTCACACAGCCAAACAGCTTCTCATAAAACAAGTCTTATTGATTATAACGAATGAAGAGCGAGAATTTTCTCCCTCATATGCTGGAAGAAACCTCCAGCAAACGCGCTCTCAAATGCACGTAGCCGCGTTTGATCAGCGTCCATGTTCGCGACACGGAAAGCCCCAATTCGTTCGCCACCTCTGCAATCGTCTTTTCTTCGAGACGATGAAGCTCAAAAGCCCGGCGTGTCTGATCAGGCAGCTCAAGCAGCGCTTTTTCTATAATTATAAGGCGCTGCCTGTCATAGACGATTGTCTCTGGCGTCGGGGTCGCATCGGCAACGCGGTGCCATTCCTCGTCGGGCATATTGACATATTCGACAATACGCTCACGCCTATAAAGGTCGATGGAGAGATTGCGCGCGATCTGGTGGAGATAGGCACGAGGATTGTTATCCTTGCCCGATGACCCGGATGAGGTTGCCGACATAACCCGAACGAAGGTGTCCTGCGTCAGATCTGCAGCCGTTTCTGCATTATGACCTCTACGCCGGAAAAAGCGGTTCAATTCCCGCGCATGGTTTTGGAAAAGGCGTTGCAGATTCCACATCAATCGAAACTCATTCGAAACGCACAAATTTCATCGCATCGGTCCGGCAGGGGGCCGACTACAAAATCCAATAGCAAGCTTGTTGCAGCAGCCTTAATTCTTACCGTTATATATGATTAAAATAGTCAACTTGAAATTGCTGTATCTCGTCTTCAAACGGTTGGGACGACCTGTGGCAAGCCCCAAGCAGGTACTGGGCGACCAAAGAGCCACCCCTGCCCCACCGCCTGTCGATGGAGGGCCAGGACGTAATCTGCCTGCTCCTGTGTTTCCACCCCTTCAACGATCAGCTTAAGCTCTAATCGCCGTGCTATATTGCAGATGTTCTCAACAATCTCGGAACTAACCGCCTCGGTTCCGATGGCTTGTGTGAACATGCGGTCGATTTTGATACCGCTGATCGGCAGCTTTGCCAAATAGGCAAGATTGGAATATCCGGTTCCAAAATCATCGATGAAGAACTCATAGCCTCTTGCCCGAAATGATTTCATGCTCTCAATGAGGCGTTCATGATGGGCAGTCGAGCGTTCAGTGATTTCCAACACGATTTGACGTGATGAAAGGCCGTGTCGCTTGACCTCTTTATCCAAAAACTCGAGCGTGGCCGGATCGATCACATCATCGACCGAAAAATTCAAACTGAGATAAAAGTCCGCCTCTGTCTGCAGGCGTGCCTGCATTTCATCAAGCGCCTTGCGCACAACGATGCGCGTAATATCCTTGATGACGCCGTGTTCTTCTGCAATCATAATGAATACATCAGGTGCTATCGGAGTTCCTTGATCGTCCGACAGACGTGCCAGTACCTCCGCACCATTCACATGCCCGTCATGTAACCGTACCAACGGCTGATAAACGACACTCACCCGTCCTTCCGCAATAGACCGTTTAACCTGTTGCGGAAGCGAAGAATGGCCGCGTCGCCATTGGACTGCTGCTACACCCAACCCGCTGCCCGCGAGTCCACCAAACGCAACAAGCGCCAACAAAACACCCGGTGCCTGCTGCAATATGCTGACGCCTGTAAGCGCTGCGATCACACATATATCGAGATCATTGGAGCATCGTGACGCAAGCCGGTGAGAGCGCAAATCGTACCAGGCGAGCTTTTCCGGCCGCTGTGTCGTTAACTGGCTCGCATCACCAAATGTCCGGTAGATATACTGACCGTCCTGACTGATGACATGCGCGCTCAGGTCGGGCTGTGCATGTTCGTATAAGGCAAAAGCAACCGGCGATGTGAAAACCACTGCTGACCCATGTATAACCATATCGACCGCAGTCAGATGGCTACCGATACCTGTGGCCTGTCCCCACAAACGATGGCCGCCGTCCACTTCCCTATCTGCGGTTTGCAGTTCAGCAGGTGGAGACAATCGTCCCCAAAGCGCAGTACACACAATATGATTGTCCAGCACCCGACCGATATCGCGCAGGTAATGTGCTTTGAATGTGAGAAGGCGTAACACTTTCAGATTGTCATCGGAGCACAAAGTTTGGCTCGTATCGTTCACAACGCTCAGAGTATCGCGGCCAGATTTCGCAACATTCACAGAATGGGACAGAAGATTGTCCCGATAGTCGTTAAGCCGGATATATGAAAGCCGGACAAGTTCCATCTGTCCTAAGAGAATGGTTATTGCGACGCCGATACACGCGGCGAATGCAACAAACCACCGATCCCCGTTGGTACGCAGCTTTATCATCAGGATGAATGTCCCCAAGCAGCAAATCAACGCCCCCGTTGTATTAGCAAAACTACACAAGTCATAGCGCGAAGCCAATGCTTAAGGTGCCGAATTTATCAAGAAAATCAAACCAGTCGGCAAGCCTGCCGCAGTAATGATATCGTCCTAGTTTCAGGATTTCAGTTTAAATCCACGCCTGAGGTTGACGTTGAATATCCGGGCCGTAGATTAACTCCCCATGACAAATATTTCGATTGATCAAAATTACCTGCTCGAAAAACTGGGCGCTCTGCTGGCAATCCCAAGCCCAACGGGCTTTACAGATGAAGCGGTGCACTATGTTGCCCGCGAACTCGAAAGGCTCGGCCTTGAAGTAATGCTGACGCGGCGTGGTGCTATTCGTGCCCGCCGCAACGGCAATTCCCGCAAACCAGCACGCGGCATCGTTTCCCACCTAGATACACTGGGCGCGCAGGTCAAGTATCTCAAATCAAACGGGCGGCTCGAGCTTGTTTCCATCGGAAACTGGTCGGCACGCTTTGCCGAGGGTGCTCGCGTTTCGATCTTCTCATCCAAAGGCACTTATCGCGGTTCGATCCTGCCGCTGAAAGCCTCCGGCCATACCTTTAACGACGAAGTGGACACGCTTCCTGTTGGCTGGACCTATATCGAATTACGCGTCGATGCTCTGGCTCGCAACAAGGAAGATCTCATCGAGCTGGGGATTGATGTCGGCGATATCGTTGCCGTCGATCCAATGCCGGAATTCATCGATAACGGTTTCATCGTTTCCCGGCATCTCGATGACAAGGCAGGGGTTGCCATCATGCTGGCTTCACTTGAAGCCATGCAACGCCTCAAGGTCGAAACACCGGTCGATACCTACTGGCTTTTCACCATCGGGGAGGAAGTCGGTGTCGGTGCGTCAGCGGTTGTGGTGCCAGACATAGCCTCACTCGTTGCTATAGACAATGGCACCACCGCGCCCGGGCAGAACTCATCGGAGTTTGGCGTAACTCTTGCCATGGCCGACCAGACCGGCCCCTTCGATTATCACCTGACGAAAAAGCTTTACGAGCTCTGCGGTGAGCATGAAATACCGGTACAAAAGGACGTTTTCCGCTATTACCGCTCCGATGCAGCCTCCGCAGTGGAAGCCGGTCACGATGTTCGCACGGCGCTTTTGACATTCGGCGTTGATGCCTCACATGGCTATGAACGCATTCATTTGAGCGCGCTCACATCCATTGCAAAACTTACTGTTCACTATGCGATGAGCGACGTTGAGATCAAGCGCGACGCCGAGGAAACAGCCAAGGGACTCAAGGGTTTCACGCATCAGAAGTCGACAACCGCCGAGCAGGATTTGAAGCCGCACGATACGCCGACGGAATAGTTTCTAAACAGGGTCGGTTCAGGATACGAGTAAAAAGATCGCCTGGGGAGTGAATAGCCGTCATCGCTCTGCCAGAGTGGACTTCCCCTTCAAAAGTGGAGGGCTTCTATAATCCTGTGCGCAGACATTCTGCACTCGGGTATAAATCGCCGATCCAGTTCGAGACCATGAACCGTAAATTGGTCCGAGAAGCTCTCCACTAAATCAGGGCAAGTCCGTTGATCTGGCTACCGCTTGGAAGGCCGGACGATAGAATGGATCAGGACAGCAAGCGCGTTTTTTGCCCGTAATGCGCCAGAAGCTCGACCGCTTGTTTATCAAAAGAGACGAACGTTTTGCCGCCGAGCCAACTACCTTCATAGGCAATGATGCCGTCCGCGAAGTCGCCGCCAGCTTCGAGAATTTCTAGCCCGGCCTCGACGGCGGGGCGGTTCATCACGACGTTTCCAGCATCCAGTAAATCCCGGATCGTCTGCGCTACGTCTTCCTTTGGCAACTTCGCACCCCGGCGTAGTATCCAAACAAGCTCACACAGACACGGCAGCGGCACCGCGATCAGAGAGGCCTCCTTTAGTAACTTGCTGGCCGCCCTGCCCTGCTTTGGGTCATCCTGCAAAACAGCTCGGGCCAGCACGTTGGTATCGACGGCTATTTTCATTTTTCGCTCGCCCAACCCGAGGCGGAAATCTCTGCCATTTCTTCCAGCGTCAGCGGCTTTTTGATCTTACCCGCATGCCGACCAATGAAATTTTCAATCGTGCCGGTCGGCCGCGCCGCCTTTACCCGAAGCTCACCGCCCGGCATTTTATCGAACTCTATCCGTTCGCCCGGCTTGATGCCGAGGTGTTGCAGCAGATCCCGCTTTAGCGTGACCTGCCCTTTTTCTGTGACAGCAAGTGAAGTCATGGGAACTGCCTTTCGTTGAACATACTATACAGTAATTGAATTTACCATTACGGCAAAGGGGTATACGTCGATAAATTTTCATTACAGGGGATGTAATCCGCCCCCTCTAACTGCAGCGATCAGCAATGTCAGATATTGGATGCACTTGTGAATTGCAGTGCTGCGTATAAGGCCGTCTTACTCACCCTGACCCGCCCTGCGGCCTCTCGGACATTCAGCCCGTTTGAGATTTTCTCCCTCGCCCGTTGTAATTTATCAGATGTGACGACGGGTTTACGCCCACCCTTCCGACCGCGGGCGACAGCAGCGGAAGGGCCCTTCTCTGACAGGGCCGTGGAGGCGCGGGCAATCGCCGCGACCTCGTAGATAATGTTCAGGCCGTCCGCTCGACGGCAAAAAGGATTTCGTCTTAAGGACGGTGAGAGCCGCGATAACGCGTACTTTGTGTTTGTTATGGGAGAGACTGTTCGTTGACGATCGGCGCGGCCTATATCATAATTCAAACGCATCGGTAAAAAGACCGACGCGATAGTGACCTGTTGCTAAAACGGGCGTTCATTCCGAATATAAGAAGTTGTTGGAACGAATATGCCCAGGAATAGCCCACAGGATAAATAGGTCGGTCAGGACGTCGATGACATCCACAGCCTTTAGTTTTCTCTCGACCCTGATGGCTATGCCTGCCAGTTATTGCAGTAAGTTGTAGAGAAAGGAACAACGCTTTCCTTCCTTCTTCATCACCCGACGAAACTCACAGATAGAGCCTTTCCCAATCCGAACCGCACGTTTGGACTGGCGCTTGGCTTTTCTGCGGTCACCACAAAGCACAGCTTTCATAGTCTCTTCTCGTGGTAAACGTTAAGGGGCCGATCATCACTATTCGGCGGATCCGCACGATCACCACCTGTAGGTAGCGGGGCTTTTGAATGCTTGAGCCTCAATTCATGCTTACTTTCTGGCCATTTTATGACTGAATATTAAGGCTATAATTTCGTGAGCTGCAAGTGGTAGGGATAGTGTTGATTTCCACGTAGAAGTGAGCCGGAGGGGGTGCGGACGAAAACTTGGACTATCAGGGAGTTAGTTCATGTATTCCTACGGAGATCGGCTGCGAGCAGTTGCGCTTTACATCAAGCTGGGCAAACGCCTGAAAGCGACTATTCGCCAGTTGGGCTATCCAAGCAAGAATGCTTTGAAGGGCTGGTATCTGGAATATGAGCACCTTCTTGATCTGCGTTTAGGATTTGCGCCTCGAGCCCCAAAGTTTACACAGGCCCAGAAGGAAGCGGCTGTTGAGCACTACCGCACGCATGGTCGTTGTGTTTCTGCAACGATGCGCGCCTTGGGCTATCCAGGTCGTGCAACGTTGACAGCATGGGTTCGTGAGGCGTTTCCCGAAACGAGCAAAGCTGTCACTGGAAGAACTGGACGTCCGCGATATCCGGAGACGTTGAAGAAGGCTGGTGTTGTCGGACTTTATAATCGGCAAGAAAGCGCGCAGGCCCTGGCCGAAAAGCTCGGCGTATGCAGACCGACACTGTATAACTGGAAAAACCAGTTACTTGGTCCGGAGGCTCCCGCAATCATGAAACGCAAGAACAACTCACCGCCAGTGCCAGAGCGAAAAGAATTAGAGCGCCAGCTCGAAACACTGCAGCACGATATTCAGAAACTGCAGCTTGAGCACGACCTTTTGAAGAAAGCGAATGAAATTCTAAAAAAAGACCTGGGCGTCGATCTGCAACTTCTGAGTAATCGGGAGAAAACGCTGTTGGTTGACGCCCTCAAATACCTTTATCAACTCCCCGA
>Ga0308157_10003613_pt1 | contig 22103 bp, 27 predicted proteins | sample PhyBR1_FD_201035 | JGI IMG/M metagenome (GOLD analysis project Ga0308157, IMG submission 201035) | Phyllosphere microbial communities from UC Gill Tract Community Farm, Albany, California, United States - DLSLB.R1 | ecosystem: Host-associated > Plants > Phyllosphere > Unclassified | place: USA...
TCCACGTCGCTGAAGTCTTCACCGGCGCCCCAGGCAAGTACGTTTCGCTGAAAGACACGATCAAGGGCTTCAAGATGATCGCATCGGGCGAACTGGATCACCTGCCGGAGCAAGCGTTCTACATGGTCGGCACGATCGAAGAGGCTATCGAGAAAGCCAAGAAACTGGCTGCCTAAGTCGGCTTCTTCGTCTAACTGAAGGACACACATGGCAAACACATTTCTCGTTGACGTAGTCTCGGCCGAAGAGCAGATCTTCTCCGGCCAGGCCGAATTCGTCGCGTTGCCGGGTGAAGCGGGTGAGCTGGGTATCTACCCGAAGCACACCCCGCTGATCACGCGCATCCGCCCGGGCGCCGTGCGCATCCAGGTGGCCGGCGGCGGTGAAGAGTTCGTCTTCGTAGCCGGCGGTATCCTCGAAGTGCAGCCGAACGGCGTGACCGTGCTGGCCGACACCGCGATCCGCGGCGCCGACCTGGACGAAGCGAAAGCTACCGCGGCCAAGAAGCAGGCTGAAGAGCTGATGCTGAACAAGGAGTCGACCATCGACTACGCGAAAGCCCAGGCCGAAATGGCCGCGGCGATTGCGCAGTTGGCGGCGATCCAGAAGCTGCGGTCGAAGGGCCGTTGAGCTGAACTAGTTCGGCAATAAGGGGCAGCCTGCGGGCTGCCTTTTTTTATCTTCCGTTTTTAGCGCTTCATCTGGCTGGAATCGGTGTTTATCGAATTGTTCACCGCTATCCATACGGCAGAGTTAAAGTAGCAATATCACAACTCGCAAGAAGGGTAGTCGATCATGCTGAAACTCTCCGCCGTCGCTGTTGCTGTCATCCTGCTGTCGAATCCCGTGCTCGCGCAAGCGCAGCAACCGGCCACCAAGGCCGCCGCCACGCAATCCCTGGCCGGCAAGCTCGATGCGATCTTCAAGCCCCAGTACAAGGCGGACGACCCAGGCGCCACGGTCATCGTGGTCAAGGACGGCAAGACCGTGCTCCGAAAGGCCTATGGCGCCGCCGACATCGCCGCCAAGACCCCGCTCACGCCCGGCACCGTGCTGCGCCTGGGCTCGATCACCAAGCAGTTCACGGCGGTGGCGATCCTGATGCTGGCCGATGAAGGCAAGCTGGCCCTGAACGATCCGATCACGCGCTTCTTCCCGGACTATCCGACCCAGGGTAAGGTCATCACGATCGAGCACCTGCTGACCCATACCTCGGGCATCGTCAGCTACACCAGCAAGCCGAACTATGTGGCGGCGATGGCGCAAGACCTGACGGTCGCCCAGATGATCGACGGCTTTAAGAACGATCCGCTCGAGTTCGAGCCGGGCACGAAGTTCAACTACAACAACAGCGGCTACTTCCTGCTCGGCGCGATCATCGAGAAGGTTTCAGGGCTGAGCTATGCGAACTTCCTGGAACAGCGCATCTTCACGCCGCTGGGCATGAAGGACACAGCCTACGAAGGCGCCGAGCGCTCGACCGCGCCGCGCGCGGCCGGCTACAGCGCGCAAGAGAAGGGCTATGGCCTGGCGCAGCCCCTGTCCATGAGCCAGCCATATGCCGCCGGCGCGCTGGTCTCCACCGTCGACGACCTGGCGAAATGGGACGCCGCCATCTCGTCCGGCAAGCTGTTGAAACCCGCGAGCTGGAAGCTGGCCTTCACGCCCTACAAGCTCAATCCTGAGGAGTCGACCGACTATGGCTATGGCTGGGCGGTCGGCAAGCTGCAAGGCACGCCGGTCGTCCATCACGGCGGCGGCATCAACGGCTTCCGCACCTATGCGCTGCGCCTGCCGGAACAGAAGGTCTTCGTGGCGGTGCTGGCCAATTCCGACAGCGGCAATGCCGATCCCGAAGTGCTGGCCAAGAAGGCGGCGGCGCTGGCGATGGGTAAGCCGTTCACCGAACCGAAGGAGGTCAACCTCGATGCGAAGGCGCTCGATGCCTTCGCCGGCATCTACGATACCGACGGCCCGGAAAAACGCAGCTTCATCAACCGCGACGGCACGCTCATGATGGCGCGCGGCGACCGGGCGCCGGTGGCCCTCAAGGCGTATTCGAAGAACGGCTTCTTCATTCCGGGAACGCTGGCGCGCCTCGAGTTCGAACGCGATGGAGAGGGCAAGGTCAGCCACGTCACGGTCGGCAACGAAGGCAACCGGGTGCGCAGTGCGCGCATCGGCGATGCGCCGCCCGAACGGGCCGCGGTCAAGGTCGACAATGCGCGCTTCGATGCCTGGGCCGGCACCTACCAGCTGGCGCCGCAGTTCATGATCGCGGTCAGCCGCGAGGGCGATCGCTACTATGCGCAGGCGACCGAACAGGCAAAAATCGAGATCTTCCCGGCCAGCGACGACGTGTACTTCTCGCGTGACGTGAATGCCGAGGTCCGGTTCGAGAAGGCGGCCGATGGCGCGCCGCGGCTGGTGCTGCACCAGAACGGCCAGGCCACACCTGGCACGCGCGTAAAGTAAGCGCTAACCCAGCAGGGCCGCGTGCTACCTCGTGGCCTGCTCCTGCGCCAGGCGCAGCGCCACCTTGTGCCGGAAATAATCGTCCTTCACGTAGCGGTACAGGTTCTCGCCCGGGCACACGGTCTTGTCCGAATAATCGCGGTGGCTCTGGATATCGTCCAGCGACACCTGGTGTTTGGCCGCCAGCATCGCCATCAAACGCACCACCGCATCGAGCTGCTGCTGGTTCGGTTCCACCTCTTCAAAATTGCCGACCACCTCGATCAGCGCATGCCCCTTCGGGTCGTATTCGGTATTGGTGTCGCCGGCATACGCGATGTCGCGCGCGCCGTAGATGCGGCCATCCAGGTCGATCACGTAGTGGTAGGGGATATCGAGCCAGCCCTTCTCGGCGCGCGACCAGGCCTGCAGGCGGCGCAGGTAGGCTTGCGGGTCGGTGCCCGGCTTGAACGGCTCGCCCTGGTGGTGCAGCGTGATGTGGGTAATTGCGTGGCGGCGTGCCTTGGTCGCATCGGATGGCGTGCCGCCCCAGCTGGCGACCGGCACGATGGCGCGTTCGACGTCGAGCAGGGTTTCGGCGCCGTGCGCACCGCCGATCGAAAAGGCCAGCGCAAGAACGGCGCCGATACGCGAAACAGGTGCAAGGCTCATGTCGAACTATTCAGGATGGATGAGCCGCCATCTTTCCATGTTTGGCCGTGCAGCGCCAGTGCATACAAACTGATAAGCTGGACCCAACGATAACAACACCAAGACACCATGAGAACCATCGCCCAGATCCTCCGCGACAGCAAGACCATCGCCATCGTCGGCATGTCGAACAAGAGCGACCGCGCCAGCAACGAAGTGGGCGCCTACTTGCAGCACGAGGGCTACCGCATCCTGCCCGTCAACCCGAGCTATGCCGGCCAGACCATCCACGGCGAGACGGTCTACGCGACCCTGCAAGATGCGGCCGACGCGCTGGCCAGCAGCGGCCAGCGCATCGACATCGTCGACTGCTTCCGCAAATCCGAAGACATCGGCCCGATCGCGCGCGACGCGATCGCGGTGCGCGCCGGCTGCCTGTGGATGCAGCTCGACATCGAGAACCAGGCCGCCGCCGACCTGGCGCGCGCCGCCGGGCTGGATGTCGTAATGAACCACTGCATCAAGATCGAGCACCGCAGCCTGGAAGGATAAGCAAAGGATCGTCGCCTGGGTTGCGGCTTGCGCTACAATCGACGCACCTCAATCCCGTCAATACCACGCCATGATCAAGACCATCGCCCTGCTGCTCGCCGCCACGGCCGCCGCCAGCTTGACCCAGCCAGCACGCGCGCAGGCCGCGCCGGTCGCCGCACTGACCAAGAGCCCGGCCGCATGCCCGGCCGTGCTCAAGCACAGCTTCAAGCGCCTGCAGGACGAAGCGCCGCAAGACCTCTGCCAGTACGCCGGCAAGGTGGTGCTGGTGGTGAACACGGCCAGCTACTGCGGCTTTACCAAGCAGTACGAAGGCCTGGAAAAAATCTACGCCAAGTACGGCGGCCGCGGCCTCGTAATCCTGGGCTTCCCGTCGAACGACTTCGGCCAGCAGGAGCCGGGCAGCGCCAAGGAAATTGCCGACCTGTGCTTCAACACCTATGGCGTCAAGTTCCCGATGTTCGCCAAGAGCTCGGTGAAGGGCCCGCAAGCCAATCCGCTGCATGCGCAGCTGATCAAGGCCACCGGCCAGGAACCGAAGTGGAACTTCACCAAATACCTGATCGGCCGTGACGGCAAGGTGCTCGACTACTTCCCGAGCAAGGTCACGCCAGAAGATCCTCAGCTGACCGGCAAGATCGAAGCAGCCCTGTAAGCGTTCAGGGCAGTGCGAGGTGCAGGATCGGATAGGGCTTGCCAAACGAGTCCTGCCCGGAACGTCCTTGCACCGCGAATCCCATGCGCTCGTAGAAGCCGAGCGCCTGCCCATTCTGCTCGTTGACATCGACCCGCGTGGCGCCCAGCGTCGCGATCGCGAATTCCACCAGGGCCCGCCCGGCGCCCTGGCCGCGGTGCTGCGGATCGACGAACAGCATCTCGATCGTCCCCTCGCTCACGCCCATGAAGGCGCAGGCCTGGCCGGCGGCGTCGCGCACGCAATGCAGCGGGGTGAACTCGCGCAGCGTCCGCTCCACGATCGGCACCAGCAACAGGAAATCGTCCGGATCCAGGAAGTCATGGGTCGCCTGGACCGATGCTTCCCAGATGTCGAACAGGCGTGGAATGTCGTCGCTTGAAGCGATGCCGATGCTGCGCATGGTGCGTCCTTTCGCATGCCTATCCTCGATCCCAGATATAACTTGGGAGATAGGCGTTTCATAAACCATACTAATAGCATGGTCATTTTGATGTACATCATAGTTCGTTTTGCTTCACATCAATAAGCTTACCTTCGTCGCAGATGACATAAAACGAAGAAAGGTAAGAACAAGATGAAAACGACGATGAAAACCGTGCTGGTGGCCCTGATTGCCTTGAGCGCTGCGCAAGCGATGGCCCAGGAATCCCCATGGCTGGTGCGTGCCCGCGCCGTGTACGTCGACCCGGACAACAAGTCGACGCCGCTCGGCGGCGTCGGCGCGGCGGACCGCCTCGAGGTGAGCAGCAAGACCATTCCCGAGCTGGACATCAGCTATTTTCTAACCCCGCATATCGCGGCCGAACTGATCCTGACTTATCCACAGAAGCACAAGGCCCGCCTGGACGGCGCCGAGATCGGCACCTTCAAGCACCTGCCGCCGACCCTGAGCCTGCAATACCACTTCGCCCCTGGCGCGGCCATCAGCCCGTATGTCGGCGCCGGCGTGAACTATACCCGCATGTCGAGCGTCAAACTGCTCGATGGCGCCGGCGACCTGGAAAACGATAGCTGGGGCTTGTCGCTGCAGGCCGGCGTCAACTTCCGCCTCGACGAACACTGGTCGATCAATGCCGACGTCAAGAAGATCAAGCTGCGCAGCGATGTGTATGTCAGCGGCGCCAACGCCAGCCACCTGAAGGTCGACCCGGTCCTGTTCGGACTGGGCGTCGGCTACCGCTTCTGAGAAGAGCACCGATCACGTCCACCCGTTTCCCTGCGCGAGCTTCCAGCAAAAGCAGCGGGCATGGAGACGGGCAGGGCGTGAATCACGGCGTCAGATCACTTTCAGCACCAGCAGTACCAGCACATTGTGCAGCGCATGCGCCACCATCGGCACCACAAAGGCGCGCTGCCGGTCGACCTCGAATAGCCGCGTGAACGCATGGCCGTGTACCAGCAACAGGGGCAGGGCGATGAAGCCCCACAGCATGCTGTTCAGCGAATGAAATGCGCCCAGCACCAGCGCGGCCAGCATGATCGCGTGGTGTTCCTTCTGGCGCTTGAGCAGGTGGATGAGGATCGCGCCGAGCATCAGCGTTTCGACGATCGGACTCACGACCAGCCACGTGAACGGTTCCACATCCCGCTGCAGGCCGGCCGGGAACACAGTCAGGAACAAGACCGCGACCAGCGCCACCGGCAGCGTGGCATAGCCGAACAGCCACAGGCCCGCGCGCAAGATGCCCGGTCCTGACATCTTTTCCATCAAGCGGATGCGGTCGATGAAGGCTGCACTCATGGCGCGTCCGCAAGCACGGCGCGCAGCGGCCCGCGCAGGGCATTGCAGACCACGATGTCGTCGGCCTGGCCGAGCATCTCGCGTGTGATCGTGGCTTCGCGCGCATTCCAGGCCGGCGCCGCCAGCAGCACGCCGCGCATCACGCCCGGCAGCACGCCGGCCGACAGCGGCGGCGTGAGCCATTCTTCGCCAAAGCGCAGGAACACGCTGCTGCGTCCTCCTTCCGTCAATTCATCGCGCTCATTGAAGAACAGCGCATCGAAGGCGCCTTGCGCCTCGGCCGCCTTCCACGCCGCATCGTAGCGGCTGCGGATGCTGGTCTTGTGGCGCAGGAAGATGTCGCCGCTGTGCATCGGCTCGGTGGCCAGCAGCAGCGCGACCGGCTCGTGCAATGGCGCCAGCTCGCCCGAGGTCAGCGTCAGGTCTCCGGTATGCGATACGGCCAGGCGCAGGCGGAATAGCGCGTCGGAGGGCAGGCCTTCGCTGGCCTCCAGCAGCGCGATATGGGCCGCGCCGCGGTCGAAGGCAAAACCGAACCAGGCGCACGATGTGGCCAGGCGGTCGAGATGCTGTTCCAGGTGGCGGCAGCCATGCTCGCGCGAGGCGCGGATGGTCTCGAAGAGGGTGAATTCGTTGGACAGGCCGGTCAGGAAGCGCGCCTTCAATTGGCATTCGGCGAATTCGGATTGCGCATCGCTGTCGTACACGATGCCGGCGCCGACGCCCAGTTCTCCACGCCGGATACCCTCTTGCGCCGCGCCCAGCGCCAGGGTCCGGATCGGCACCGACAGGCAGAAGTCGCCGAAGGCGCGGCCCGGCGGCGCCGGATCGAACCAGCCGATCGCGCCGGTATAGATGCCGCGCGCATTGGGCTCGAGTTCGTGGATGATCTCCATCGTGCGCCGCTTGGGCGCGCCGGTGATCGAGCCGCAGGGATACAGGGCGTCGAAGATTTCGCCCAGGTCCGCGTCCATGCGCAGGAGCGCCTGCACGGTCGACGTCATCTGCAGCACGGCGCCGTAGCGCTGCACCTCGAATAGTGCCGGAACCTCGACGCTGCCGGTCTGCGCCACGCGACCGAGATCGTTGCGCAGCAGGTCGACGATCATCAGGTTCTCGGCGCGGTTCTTGGTGTCCTGCGCCAGCGCCAGGGCGCGCGCGGCATCCACCTCGGCGTCGCCGCTGGCTGGCGCCGTGCCCTTCATCGGCCGCGCCTGCAGCAAGCCCGCCTCATGGCGCACGAACAGCTCGGGCGAGAACGACAGCAGCGCGCCGCCGCCAGGCAGCGACACCAGCGCGCCATACGGCACCGGCTGGCGCGCGCGCAGGCGCGCGTACAGGGCGAACAGCCCGCCGAAGGCGTCGAAGCGCAGGCGGTAGGTGTAGTTGACCTGGTAGGTGTCGCCGGCCGCGATGTAGTCGCGGATGCGGTCGATCGCAGCGGTGAATTGCGCCGCGTCGACATTGGCCGCGATGCCGGCCACGCCCGCGGGCGCGGTGTCCACGCTGCGTGTGGCCAGCCACGATGCGACCTGCTCGCCCGTCATCTGCTCGCAGTGCGTGAACAGCAGCACCCGGGCCAGTGGTCCGTCCAGCGGCCGCGCAGGCATTCCCTGCAAATGCGCACCCAGCTCGTAGCTCAGCAGCGGCACCGCGTGCAGGCCGTCCTGCAAGGCCTGCGACAGCGCTGCCAGGAGCGCGGGCCAGCCGGCGCCGTCCTCGCACGCCAGCGTGCCCGCATGCCCGCTGTACAGGCGCGAGCGGGCTTCCCCGGCGGCGCGGGCATCGTCCAGCAGCGCAAAGACTTCGCCGGTATCCATGCCCCCGATTTTACGCCGCCAGCAGCAGGGACAGCTGGAGCGACGTGCCTTCGGTCGGATTGAGCTTGAAGCCGGTCTTGGCGAAGCGGTGCCAGCGGCCGGTGACGTAGTTCACCAGCAGGCTGGCGCGCGCGGCGACGTCGGCTTCCTGGCCGTGTCCCTGCGTGACGGCCAGGCGCAGCGCCCCCTTGAAGGCCAGTTCGACCTTGTCGTAGAACTGATTCATGCGCAGTTGCAGGCGTTCGTCTTCATTGACCAGCGCATCGCCGATCAATACGCGGGTCATGCCCGGATTGTTGGCCGCGAAGCCGAGCAGCATCTGCAGCATCGCGTGCGCCTGCGACAGGCCGTTTTCTTCTTTCTCGGTGATCTGGTTGATCACGCCGAATACCGACGATTCGATGAACTCGATCAGCCCCTCGTACATCTGCGCCTTGCTGGCGAAGTGGCGGTACAGCGCCGCTTCGGACACCGACAGGCGCGCCGCGAGCGCGGCGGTGGTGATTTTCTCGCCCTTGGGCTGCTCGAGCATCGAGGCCAGGGCCTGGAGGATTTGCAGCTTGCGCTGGCCTGGCTTCGTGCTTGCCATGGGATCCCTAGGGTTTGTTATTGGAGCGACGCAGCCCGGAGAGCCGCGTCGGAAGTTGCCGCACGGATTTTACTTTGACATTGACGTAACCGGGGCATTTCAAGGTCCTCGGCAGGGGTGCTTTTCCAATCGGATCGCTGATTCGCAGATATTGGGTGACCCAAACGGTGCGCAGGCCGAGCTGGCGCGCGGTGCGCAGGTTGGCCAGGGTGTCCTCGACCAGGATGCAGCGCTGGGCCGCGATGCCGTGCTTGCGCAGCAGGCGGCGCAGCATCAGCTTCGACGGTTTGGGCCGCAGCTGGCCATGCACGTGCATGTGCTCGATCGCGACATGGTTCGAGAAGTGGTTGTGCAGCTTCAGGCGGCGCACGATCTCGGTCGAATAGCTGTTCGGTGCATTGGTCAGCAAGATCTTGCGGCCCGGCAGGCGGCGCAGCAGGCGCGCCAGGCCGCGCTCGGCGCGCAGCAGGGCGTCGAGGGGGCCGATATCGTGGGTCTGGTGCAGGAAATCCTTTGAACACACCTGGTGGTGGCGCATCATGCCGAGCAGGGTGGCGCCGTAGCGCTTCCAGTAGCCCAGGCGCGCGGCGTCGACCGCTTCCTGCGTCGCAGGCACGCCATCCACGCTCAGCACGCGCGCGATATACGTGTTCATATTCGCGCTGATCGCCGGGAAGATCGCATGCGAGGCGTCGTGCAGGGTGTTATCGAGGTCGAATAGCCAGACCGGGGCTTGGATGGATGAAGTCACAGGTGAAATCGCAATGGTCGCAACACGCGATTATGCCAGCGACGCATGACAACGTCATGGAGCGAGGAAAAACAGAGGGGGAGGGGTACTGCAGGAAGAAATGGTGCCCTTGACGTGGATTGAACACGTGGCCTCTCCCTTACCAAGGGAGTGCTCTACCACTGAGCTACAAGGGCATCTTTATTTCTTATGGCGACTATTGCCGCCACAAAAAATTTAGTGAGACCGGATCATAGTGCCAAAAGCCTGTTCGGTCAAGACTTCGAGCAGTAAAGAGTGCTCGATGCGGCCATCGATGATGTGCACGGTGTTGACGCCCGACTTGGCCGCGTCCAGCGCCGACGAAATCTTCGGCAGCATGCCGCCCGAAATCGTGCCGTCCGCGAACATCTCGTCGATCTCGCGCGCCGACAGGTCGGTCACCAGATTGCCCGCTTTATCTTGCACGCCGGCGATGTTGGTCATCATGATCAGCTTTTCGGCTTTCAGGATTTCCGCGATCTTGCCGGCGACGACGTCGGCATTGATGTTGTAGGCCTGGCCGTCCTGGCCGAAACCGATCGGCGAGATGATCGGGATGAAGGCGTCGTCCTGCAGCGCTTTCACGACAGCCGGGTTGATCGCTTCGATCTCGCCGACGAAACCGATGTCGAGGAACTCGCCTGGTTTTTCCTTGTCGGGCATCGCCATGCGGCGTGCGCGGATCAGGCCGCCGTCCTTGCCGGTCAGGCCGACCGCCTGGCCGCCGTAGTGGTTAATCAGCATCACGATGTCTTGCTGGACTTCGCCGCCCAGCACCCACTCCACCACTTCCATGGTTTCTTCGTCGGTGATGCGCATGCCTTGCACGAAGGTGCCCTGCTTGCCGATCTTCTTGAGTGCATTGTCGATCTGCGGGCCGCCGCCGTGGACCACGACCGGGTTCATGCCCACCAGCTTGAGCAGGATGACGTCGCGTGCGAAGCCGTGTTTCAGGCGCTCTTCGGTCATGGCATTGCCACCATATTTGATGACGATGGTCTTGCCGTGGAAGTTGCGGATGTAGGGAAGCGCTTCGGCCAGGATCTGAGCCTTCAAAGCCGTCGAAACGGCGGTCAAGTCGTCAGGTTGGTCGTCGGTCTTCAGGCTGGTCACTTGAGCGTTCATGGAGGGTCCAAAATAAATGTCGCGAGATTTTACAGCCATTGCCGTAAAAGCAGCGTAAACCTTGTGGGGAAAGGGCGGCGTCCTGTTGTATTTTATGGCAGCAATCGGTACTTTATCAGTTATGAGTATGTGTACGCGCTGCGGCGCTGAATTTGGGTGTGCGATGGCGGATGGTTCGCAGGAACCGTGCTGGTGCACGAGCTTGCCGCCGGCCGTGGCCGTGCCGCAAGAGGCAGCCGGTTGCTGGTGTCCGGCCTGCCTGCGCGCGCATATCGCCGCCCATCCTTCGCCACCGCCGGCCGAGGCCCACTGAGACCTCAGCGCCGCGTGCGGAAGAAGCGCATCATCTCGCGGCTCGCGTCCGGCCCCTTGCCATCGGTATAGCTGCCGCGCGCATCGCCGCCGAACCAGGCGTGGCCGGCGCCATGCACCAGCCAGTGTTCGGCCTGCACCGTGCCGTCCTGGTCCGGATACAGGGTGCGCGTATAGGCGTGGCCGTCCGGCACGCGGCCCGGTTCGGCCATGCCCGGTTGGATCAGGTGGCGCGCGCCTTGCGCGACCAGTTCATCGCCATTGGCCGGATGGACGGTGGTGTCGCGGTCGCCATGGAAGACGATGATCGGCAGCGCTTGCCCTCCGCCTTCGTGGCTGCGCCTGAAATCACCCTTCATCGCCGCCAGCGCCGACGACAGATCGTTGGCCGAGGCAAACGGCAGGCCGGAATGCACGCCCACCGCCGCATACAGCTCGGGGTACAGCGTGCCCATGATGGTCGCCATCGCGCCGCCGGCGGACAGGCCCGCCACATAGACCTGGGCCGGGTCGACCGCGTGGCTGGCCATGATCGCCTGCGTCATGCCGGCGATGATCGACGGTTCGCCTTCGTCGCGGCGCTGGTCGACCGCATTGAACCAGTTCCAGCAGCGCGAAGGGTTCGCGCCCTTGCTCTGGGCCGGATACAGCACCAGGCAGCCGAATTCCTCGGCCAGCGCGTTCATCTGGGTGCCGTTGGCAAAGTCGTCCGGGTCCTGGGTGCAGCCGTGCAGCATCACCAGCAAGGGCGCCGGGGCGCCGTTGTAGCTGCCTGGCACGTAGAGCTTGTAGTCGCGGCGGCCGGCGGCGTTGACGTGGAAACCGTCGACGAAGTTGCCGGCATGGCGTTCGCGCACCGGCTGCACCGGCGCCGCTGCGGGTGGCGCCGTGAAGTCGCGCATCTGGCGCTGGGCCACGCGCTGCATGGCCGCCGCGTTCTTCATGGCTTGCTGCACGGCGGCGCCGGGCGCGGCCGGTCCGGTGCGCCACAGCGAGCGGGTAGCGGCGCGCATCTGCGCCAGCAGTAGTCGGTTGAGTTTCATGGCAATCCTTTTTTGTGCACCGCACCAATTTCAGGCCACGAGCTTACACCAACCTGTCAAACGTTGCCGAACGAGTTGTTTCGGCATTTCCCAGACACTGTTACCCGCAACTCTCCACATATTCGACGGATGGTTTGATGCCGGCGCGCATGCGCGTGATCTTTCCCTTGCTGGCTTCGAAGATCAGCGCTTTGTCTTCGCCCTTCGGCAGCACCAGGTATTGGCCGTTCTTGTCGTATTTGTGCAGCTCGCTGCGCATGGCCGGGACGTGGCGCAAGGCTTCCCTGGCCGACATGCGGGCCGTGATGCCGGCGCTGTTGCGCACCACGCCTTTGGCGTCGGCGCGCGTGATCACGCCGTTTTCGACCATGAAGCGCACCTGTGGATAACGCTTGAAGCCGACCATGGAACAGGCCGGGTCGGCGGGCCGCGGGGTGGCGCGCTGGCCAAGCTTGCGCTCGACCTGGTCGAGCCGCTGGCCGAACTGGATCTTGCCATAGCCGTCGGGCGACAGGGTCTGGCTCGATGCGGTGGCGGAAACGCCCAGCAGGGCGGCCAGTACGATGAAACGAATTTTCATGGGTCACCTCGTGCAAAGTGGCACTGCTCCAAAGGCAGTGCGTATTGACGAGTATAGTGACTCACAAGCAAAAACGGCGCTGGACTGCCGAACACGCGATAATGCGGCTCCGATACATCTTTGCTCCAGGCTTTAAGGCAATGGCTCCAGAACTGCAAACTCCCGTCCCTTCGCCCTGCATCAATATCTGCAAGATGGTGCCCGAAACCGGCCTGTGCCAGGGCTGCATGCGCACGATCGACGAGATCCGCGCCTGGCGCAATGCAAGCGAGGACGACAAGCGCACGATCTGGGCCGAGATCCGGCGCCGCGAAGCCGCGCTGTTCGGCGCCGACTGAGGCCGGGCCATGGACCTGCGCTTGCCGCCGTCGGTTCATGTGCTCGAGCGCAATTGGCTGTCGTCAAATAACATCCTCCTGATCGGGCCCGAGGATACGGCGCTGATCGACAGCGGCTATGTGACCCATGCGCCGCAGACGCTGGCGCTGGTGCGCCACGTGCTCGGCGCGCGGCCGCTCGACCGCCTGCTCAACACCCATCTGCACTCCGACCACTGCGGCGGCAACGCGGCCTTGCAGGCGGCCTATGGCTGCCACACCGCGATCCCCGCGCCCGAGGCCGGCAAGGTCGCGCGCTGGGACGAGGACGCGCTGAGCTTTCGCGCCACCGGCCAGCAATGTCCGCGCTTCGGCTTCGACGGCGTGCTGGCGCCGGGAGACGTGCTGCGGCTGGGCGGCCTGCGCTGGCAGGTATTGGCCGCGCCGGGCCACGATCCGCATGCACTGCTCATCTTTTGTGCAGAAGAGGGCGTGCTGGTCTCGGGCGATGCGCTGTGGCAGGACGGTTTCGGCGTGATCTTTCCCGAACTGGCCGGCGAGCCCGGTGTCGACGAGGTCGGGGCCACGCTCGAGCTGATCGACAGCCTGGCGCCGCGCGTGGTCATTCCGGGGCATGGGCCGGTGTTCGGCGACGTCGATGCCGCGCTCGAAAGAGCCCGGCAGCGCCTCGATTACCTGGCGGCCGACCCGAGCCGCAATGCGCGCAACGCGGTCAAGGTGCTGCTCAAGTTCCTGTTGCTGGAACGTGGGGCGATTGCATTGGTAGCGCTGCCCGGCCTGCTCGCATCCATTCCACTGGTGGAGATGGTGCGGCCGACCGTGCTGGGCCTGGACGCCGATGAGCTGGCGCAGTGGGCCGCCGCGGCACTGGTGCGCGCCGGCGCCGCGCGGATCGAGGGAGAGCATTTGCTCGATGTTTAGAGGAAGGCATCTATCCACTTCGATCTAGCACGACCGTTCTTTTTTCGGCGCTATAATGATTCGATTCGATATCCACCCACCGAGAGCCGCCCATGACGATGCCAGCTGCGCTGCAAAACCTGTCCCTTCCCGTGATCGCTTCGCCGATGTTCATCGCCAGCGGTCCCGCCCTGGTGGCGGCCCAGTGCAAGGCCGGCATCGTCGGTTCTTTCCCGGCCCTGAACGCCCGTCCCGCCGAGCTGCTCGACACCTGGCTGACCGACCTGCAGCGCGAACTGGCCGGGTACGCGGCCGCCAATCCGGGCGCGAAGGTCGGGCCGATCGCGGTCAACCAGATCGTCCATCAATCGAACGACCGGCTGGCGCACGACGTCGAGGTCTGCGTCAAGCACCAGGTGCCGATCATCATCTCGTCGCTGCGCGCGCCGCCGCGCGAGATGATGGACGCGGTGCATTCGTATGGCGGCATCGTGATGCACGACGTGGTCTCGATCCGCCACGCCGAGAAGGCGCTGGAGGCGGGCGTCGATGGCCTGATCCTGGTGGCGGCCGGCGCCGGCGGCCATGCGGGCGCGCTGTCGCCGTTCGCGCTGGTGGGCGAGGTGCGCAAGTTCTTCAAGGGGCCGATCGCCCTGTCCGGATCGATTGCGACGGGCGACGCGATCCTGGCCGCGCAGGCAATGGGGGCAGACTTTGCCTACATCGGTTCGCGCTGGCTGGCCACGAAGGAGTCGAACGTCAGCGACGGCTACCGCGATGCGATCGTCGAATCGCGTGCGGCGGACGTGGTGTACACCAATCTGTTCACGGGCGTGCACGGCAACTACCTGAAAAAGTCGATCGAGGCGGCCGGGCTCGATCCGGACAATCTGCCGGAATCGGACAAGAGCAAGATGAGCTTCGGTTCGGGCGCGGCCAAGGCCTGGCGCGATATCTGGGGCGCGGGGCAGGGCGTGGGCTTGATGGACGACGTGCCGACGGTGGCCGAGATGGTCGAGCGGCTCAAGCGCGAATACGACGCGGCGCGCGCCAGGCTGGCGCTGTAAGCTGCTTGAACGCGTGGAAGGCAGAGCCTTCCTTATTCGGCTGGCTTCAGGTCTTCGGGCCGGATCGTCCACAGGCCCGGCAGGTTGCGCCAGTAGCCATACACGTCCATGCCGAAGCCGACCACGAACTTGTTCGGCAAGGTCAGGCCGACCAGGTCGGCCTGGATCGGCTTGGCCCGCCCCAGGTCCTTGTCGGCGAATACCGCGACGATCACCTCGGCCGCGCCCATGTCGAGCAGGCGCTGCTTGACGTGGGCCAGGGTCTCGCCTTCGTCCAGGATGTCGTCGACCACCACGATCTTGCGGCCGACCACGTTCTGGCGCGGGATCACCTTCCAGACGATCTCGCCGCCGCGGTCTTCGTCGCCATAGCGGCTGACGTGGATGTAGTCGAAGTCGAGCGGGAAGGTCAGTTGCGGCAACAGGTGGCCGGTGAACACCACCGCGCCGCCCATCACGCCCAGCACCAGCGGGAACTCGGCCGCGCCATCGGCGCCGAAGCGGTCATTGAGTGCGTCGGCGACGCGCCGCACGGCGGCATTCACTTCAGCGGGTTCGACGATCTGGGTGGCATTCGCCAGCAGTGCGCGTGCGCGCTCATGGTGGAATTCGTGCATGGTCTTCAGAGTCAGTTGAGTGCGCGGCCATTATGCGTCATCCGTGACAGGCGTGCGGTCCCGTTGGCCATTCGGGAGGATTGCGGCGTATGATACGTGGCTTGGAAAACCAAACTGACGCACTTAGCCATGTCCCATAACGAATTCCAGGCCGCACGTGCAGGCCGCCTCGCGCAACTGCGCGCCGCCATGGCGCGCCACGGCATCGACGCCTGTATCGTCCCGTCGAGCGATCCGCATCTGTCCGAATACCTGCCCGGCCACTGGAAGGGCCGCGAATGGCTGTCCGGCTTTACCGGCTCGGTCGGCACCTTCATCGCCACCGCCAATGTTGCCGGCGTGTGGACCGATGGCCGCTACTTCACGCAGGCCGAGACCGAACTGGCCGGCTCCGAGATCGCCCTGATGAAGATCCCGGGCGCCGCGAGCCAGCTGCACGTCGACTGGCTGGCCGCCAACCTGGCTGCTGGCCAGACCGCCGCCGTCGATGCGCGCGTGCTGGGCCTGGCCGGCGCGCGCCTGTTGAAAGATGCCTTGACGGCCAAGGGCGTCAACCTGCGTACCGATATCGACCTGCTCGATGAGGTGTGGAGCGAACGCCCGTCGCTGCCGACCGAACCCGTTTTCGAGCACCTGGCGCCACACGCGACTGTCAGCCGCGCCGACAAGCTGCACGCCACGCGCGCGGCGATGGAAGCCCGCTTCCACTTCATCTCGACGCTGGACGATATCGCCTACCTGTTCAACCTGCGCGGCGCCGATGTCAGCTTCAATCCGGTGTTCCTGGCGCATGCGCTGATCGGCCGCGGCGATGCGACCCTGTTCGTCCTCGAGGGCAAGGTGCCTGAGGACGTGCGGGCCCGCCTCGAAGCCGACGACGTGCACCTGGCGCCGTATGCGAACGCCGTGCATGCGCTCGAATCGCTGCCGGAAGGCGCGACCCTGCTGCTCGACCCGCGCCGCGTCACGTCCGGCATGCGCGCCGCCGTGGCGCAGGACGTCAATGTGGTCGAGGCGATCAATCCGACCACCTTCGCCAAGTCGCGTAAGCTCGAGAGCGAGGCGGTCAATGTGCGCGCCGCGATGGAGCAGGATGGCGCCGCGCTGTGCGAATTCTTCGCCGCGCTCGAGCCGCTGCTGGCGGATCCGAACCGCGCCGCGATCAATGAAGTCGACATCGACACCCGCATCACCGCCGCGCGTGCGCGTCGTCCGAACTTCGTCAGCGCCAGCTTCTCGACCATCGCCGGCTTCAACAGCAATGGCGCGATCATGCACTACCGCGCCGAGAGCGCGAGCTGCGCGGTCATCGAAGGCGACGGCCTGCTGCTGATCGATTCGGGCGGCCAGTACCTGGGCGGCACCACCGACATCACGCGCGTGATCCCGGTCGGCACGCCGAGCAGCGCGCAGATGCGCGACTACACGCTGGTGCTCAAGGGCCTGATCAACCTGTCGGCCGCGCGCTTCCCGCGCGGCACCCGCGCGCCAATGCTGGACGCGATCGCGCGCGCGCCGATCTGGGCCGCCGGCATCGACTACGGCCACGGCACCGGCCACGGCGTCGGCTACTTCCTGAACGTGCACGAAGGCCCGCAGACGATTTCGCCGGCAGTGCCGCCGGAACCGCATACCGCGATGGAGCCGGGCATGATCACCTCGATCGAGCCGGGCATCTATCGCCCGGGCCGCTGGGGCATCCGCATCGAGAACCTGGTGCTGAACGAGCATGTCGAAACGTCCGAGTTCGGCGAATACCTCGGCTTCGAGACCCTGACCCTGTGCCCGATCGATACGCGCTGCCTCGATAAATCGCTGCTGCGCCCGGACGAAATCGCGTGGCTGAACGACTACCACGCGACCGTGCGCGCGCGCCTGACGCCGCACGTCGAGGGCCCGGCCTTCGAGTGGCTGATGCTGCGCACGGAGGCGATCTGATATGGCCAGCTCTCGCTCCACCCGCGCCAGCACCGCCGTCGAGCGCCTCAAGCAGCGCACCGGAAACAACCTGTATTCGATGGCGCGCACCGGCGACGGCCACTTCTACCTGTCCGAGGCGCCCGGCAGCCCGCCGCTGTGCCCACCGATGGAGCTCGACGACTTCGTCGCCTTCGTCAAGGGCCTGGGACCGCAAGAGCAGCCGCGCATCAGCAAGAACGACCTGGCCTTCGAAAAGCAGCTGGTCAAGAAGAAGCCCTGAGGCTTGACGCAATTCCAACGCAATAGCGCATGACCGAATACAACCTGATCGCGGCCTATTGGTCGAAGAAAGAGCTGTTCACCAATGGCCTGATCCTGTTGCACCTGGTCGGGGCCTTGCTGCTTGGCCTGCTGGTCGGCTACGAGCGCGCCTACCACGGGCGCGCGGCCGGCATGCGCACCTATGGCCTGGTGTGCATGGCCTCGGCCGCGCTGACCATCCTGGCCGGTTATCCTGACTTCTGGTACGGCGGCCATTCGGGCATCCTGGCGCCGATCGATCCGACCCGCATCATCCAGGGCGTGGTCACCGGCATCGGCTTTCTCGGCGCCGGCGTCATCATGCGCGACGGCTTCAATATCAGCGGCCTGACCACGGCGGCCTCGATCTGGGCCTCGTCGGCGATCGGCATCCTGATCGGCGTGGGCTTCTATCTCGCGGCGATGGGCCTGGCCTTCCTGTCGGCGATGATCATGATCTACCTGAACCGCCTGGAGACCTTCCTGCCGTCGCGCCATGCGGTGGCGGTGCGGATGCGCTTCAGGCAGGAGTTCATGCCGCGCGAGGATGCGATCCGCAAGCTGGCGCTCGAGCGCGGCTACGAGATCGCCGGCAGCTCGCTGACCATCAGCAGCGACGAAGGCCGCCAGGAATGGCGCTTCGTGGCGCTGGCGCTGTCGCGCAAGACCGGCGCGCCGCTGTCGGAGCTGGCGCGCGAGCTCGCGGCCTTCGACGGCGTCGATTCCTTCCAGCTGTCGCACGCGCGTAACTGACGTCATCGACGCTGCAGCTTCGCACGATCAAAAACAACGCCAAACGGGGTTTTCCAATGGACGCACAAGAAGTTCTCGATTTCTGGTTCCTGCCACCGTCGGACGCAGGCCACGGCAAGCAGCGCGCCGAGTGGTTCCGCAAGGACGACGCCTTCGACGCCGCCATCCGCGAACGCTTCGGCGCGGCGATCAACCATGCGATCGCCGGCGGCCTGCGCGAATGGGACGAGCACGGCCCGCGCGGCATGCTGGCGCGCATCCTGGTGCTCGACCAGTTCACCCGCAACGCGTATCGCGGCACGCCGGAATCCTTCGCCGGCGACGCACTGGCCTTGGGCGCCGCGCGCCAGCTGGTGGAGTCGGGCGCGTACCTGGCATTGAGCCCGTGGGAACGCTCCTTCGTCTACATGCCGTTCGAGCACGCGGAAGACGCGCGCATGCAGGAGCAAGCGGTCGACCTGTTCACCGAGCTGGCCGCCGCGCACGAAGGTTTCAGCCAATCGCTGGACTACGCGCACCGCCACCGCGGCGTGATCGCGCGTTTCGGCCGCTTCCCGCACCGCAATGCCATCCTGGGCCGCGCTTCGACGCCGGAAGAACTCGACTACCTGTCCCAGCCGGGTTCGGGCTTCTGACGTGGCGTCGACCCTGAACCTGGTCGGCGCCGGCCATGTCGGCAAGGTGCTGGGCCGGCTGTTTGCACACAGCGGCGTCCTCAATGTGCAGGACGTGCTGACCCGATCCCAAGCCAGCGCCCAGGCGGCGGTCGATTTTGTCAAAGCCGGCCAGGCCTGCGCCGACATCGCGGCGCTGCGACCGGCCGATATCTGGCTGCTGGCCGTGAGCGACGACCAGATCGCGCCGATGGCGGCGGCGCTGGCGCAGGCGCAGCAAGACAAGCTGCGCGATGCGGTGGTGTTCCACTGCAGCGGCGCCAAGGCGTCCAACGAATTGCAGGCGCTGCGGGACAGGGGCGCGCTGGTCGCCAGCATGCACCCGATCCGCAGCTTTGCCGATCCCGACGCCGTGGCGCGCGACTTCGCCGGCACCTATTGCGGGACCGAGGGCGATGCGGCGGCGCTGGCGCTGTTGATTCCTGCCTTCGAGGCGATCGGCGCGCGCCCCGTGCCGATCGACGCCGCGGCCAAGACGGTCTATCACGCGGCGGCGGTGTTCGCCTCGAATTACCTGACCACGGTGCTTGACGCCGCCCTGCGCGCCTACCAGGCGGCTGGCGTGCCGGAACCTGTGGCGCGCGAACTGGCGCGCCCGCTGGCCAGCGAAACCATGGCCAACGTGTTCCGCCTCGGTCCGGCGGCGGCCCTGAGCGGCCCGGTGGCGCGCGGCGACCATGCGACCGTGGCGCGCCAGCAGCAGGCCTTGCTCGAATGGGACGAAGCGACCGGCAAGCTGTATGAGGCGTTGCTGCCCTTGACGGCCGACCTTGCGCGGCGCAAGCGCGCTGGTTGAGTACGCTTTCTATTTCAATAACAAAAGGAAAACACGATGTTCCTGACCGCCTGGGCCACGCTGGCCGTTCTCGGTGTCTATTTCTGGACCTGGGGCGTCGCCGGCTATGCGCGCGTGCGCTACAAGGTGCCGGCGCCGTCGATGGACGGCCCCGAGGCATTCCAGCGCGCCCACCGCGTCCAGATGAACACCCTGGAAATGCTGCCGCTGGTCCTGGTGCCCTTGTGGCTGTGCGCCAGCTTCTTGGGAGACATGTGGGCGGCGGCCGGCGGCCTGCTGTGGTGCCTGGGCCGTATCCTGTATGCGCTTGGCTATTACCGCGACCCGGCCAAGCGCGAAGCGGGCTTCATTTTGGGCATGCTGGCTTGCGCCGCGTTAATCGGCGCCACAGTTGTTGGTTTATTGATGCGCTAACGCTAAGAAACCAACGACAAAGATCGACAAAGTTCCCGTATGGAAATATGCTTGAGGACTGACTGACTAATAAGCATTGCGCGTCCTGTCCTGTAGGTCACTGGCGCGCCAGGAGAACAAATATGTTGTTTCTGAAGAGCACGAGTGTAACCAAGGCGCCAGGGATTTACGAGGTCGATATCGCCGCCAAACCGCCAGGCAAGACCTTTGGCGTGTTCCTGGCCACCGACCCGGAAAATCCCCCGAACAGCGTGCTTGCCGGCCTTGCCGAGCTGGGTTTTCATAATGTCCACCAGCAAAACTACGTCCACCGCGACAAGGGCAAGGTCCTCGATCTGCATTTCCAGAAAGACGGCACCGATATGTTCAAGGGCTGGAAGGCGGATGAGTGCAGCGCCAACCTGGCCGCCATCGATGCCCTGTTCGGCAACGTCGGCATCAAGGTGGCGCCGCGCGTGATGAGCCTGGCCGAAGCCTACGCCTGATTCTTCACCCCATCACTACCAGGTGATACAGGGCCCAGGGGCAAGCGCCGAAACGCTGCGCCACCGGGAGCGCTGCCATTTCCGGCACCCGGTCGGCGTCGTACACGGCCCATAGCGGCCCCAGCCCGCCCAGCGGGATCGGCTTGCCATCGAGGTGGGTGGCGACGATGAAGTTCCACGCCCGCAATTGCCGCATCTCGAGCACGGCCGCATAGCCGTCGACTGCCCGCATCACCACCTTGGCCCCATCGCGCGGTTTGGCGCCGGCCTGGGCCAGCACGTCGGCCAGCAGGGGCCCGCGCAGGGTGTGCGGCTTGCCGTCGTATTCCAGGGTCGGGCGGATGGTGCGTGCCGGCAGGGCGGCCAGGGCCGCGAAATCCAGCGCATGGGCGCGGTCGAAGGCCAGCTTTTGTTTCGCCATCATCTGGTCGAGCGCCGGATCGAGGGCGCCGCGGTTGCTGCGCGTGATCGCACCGGTGATGGTCAGCAAAGTCGGGCCGGCCGGCTGGGCCTGAGGTCGGCTGGCGAATGCCGGCGCCGCGCCCGTGAGTAAGGCGGCGCCGAGGAAATGGCGTTTGTCCATGCGAGAATGCGGTGTTGGTGGAAAGCCCACCATGATAGCCGTGGTTCTTACTCTTGTTATTGACGATGGACTTGTTTGCCGCAGACGCTGTAGTGCGTCCGATCCCGTTCGAAGACGGCCAGCTTGCCTGGATGCCCCAGCTGCCGCTGCCCTGGTCCAATGCCGAGGTCATGGCGCGCCTGATTGCCGAGACCGCCTGGCGCGAGGAGACCGTGGTGGTCTATGGCAAGCGCCATCTGCAGCCGCGCCTTTCTGCCTGGCACGGTGACGCGGCGTATACCTATTCCGGCCTGCGCCTTGAACCGTTACCGTTCACGCCGCTGCTCGACACCCTGCGTGGCGCGGTGCAAGCAGCCACCGGTCAGTCATTCAACAGTGTCTTGCTGAATTATTACCGCAACGAGCGCGACAGCATGGGCATGCACAGCGACGACGAGCCGGAACTGGGGCCGCAACCGGCCATCGCATCGCTCAGCCTGGGCGCTGCCCGCACCTTTATCCTGAAGCATAAATACAACAAAAAGACTGTCCGCTTGGATTTGACGGATGGCAGTCTATTGTTGATGACTGGTGAAACCCAGAAATATTGGTTGCATGGGATCAATAAGATGACACGCACGTTACAAGTGCGGGTCAACCTAACTTTCAGGAAAATCGTCTAAAATAGCAGCAACCTCATCGATCCACGCGGAAATATTGATAACCGGCTGGTCAGTAAGTTACACTTTCTTACAGTTCTTACTGAATCACCACGGACTTGACGTTTCGGCAGTGCTATCTTGGTCACATCGCGATTCGTTGGGAATCACGAGCCAGATGAACAAGAAGAGGAATTGAGATGAAAAAGCTGATCGTCGCACTGCTCGCTACCACCGCCGCTGTTTCGGCAGTCCAGGCACAAGAATTCACCCCACGCGCCT
>Ga0308157_10003614_pt1 | contig 22102 bp, 19 predicted proteins | sample PhyBR1_FD_201035 | JGI IMG/M metagenome (GOLD analysis project Ga0308157, IMG submission 201035) | Phyllosphere microbial communities from UC Gill Tract Community Farm, Albany, California, United States - DLSLB.R1 | ecosystem: Host-associated > Plants > Phyllosphere > Unclassified | place: USA...
CAGCGCCTGGGCCGGCCCCCGCTGGAGTCGGAGATCGCGGCCGAGCTGGGCATGGCCCTGGACGACTATCAGTCCCTGCTAGGCAAGGTGCGCGGCACGCAGCTGGTCTATCTCGAGGACATAGGTGGAGGTGACGGCGACGACGGCGACGACTATCTGGAGCGGCATGTGGCCGACTCTGGTGCCGACCCCTTTGCCTTGCTGCGTGACCAGCGCATGCGCTCCGCATTGGTCGAGGCCATCAAGGCCCTGCCGGAGCGCGAGCAGTACGTGATGGGCATGTACTACGAGCACGACATGAACCTCAAGGAAATCGCCGCCGTGCTCGGCGTGACCGAATCGCGGGTCTGCCAGCTGCATAGTCAGGCCATTGCCCGCCTGCGCACCAAGATGCGCTCGCATTGAGCACTGAAACGGCTCGCCAGGAGCGGGCCGTTGACCACAACAGAAGCCGCCGCGCTGGCAGATTCCATCTGCCCACGCGGCGGCTTTGCTTTTGTGACGCAGCCCGGCTGCGTTCTGGTGCTTCGCTATCGATAGATTGTGGCGTTCTACGGCATTGGATTCATGGATGTTTTGATCGATCATCCGTCGTCGCTGCAAGCAAAAAGCCCTGTTGCATCGCTGCAGCAGGGCTTTGGGTTGAGTGGCTTGGCAATCAGTGCATCACATGCGGCTGACCGTCGAACATATGCTCGAAGCTTGCAAGCCAGGGCTCGGCCAGCACGCGAATCTGGGCATCCTTGCGCAGTTCGGGCGCCAGCTTTTCGTCACGCGAACGAAAGCGCAGCTGCTCGATCAGCACGGCACAAGTGCCCTCATAGCGCGCAACACCGTCCCAGTCCTTGGCCTGGGCGGCCTGCAGCATCTTGGCGCTGCTTTCCTCAATGGCGCGGTAGAAGTCGATCAATGTGTGCTCCATATATGCATTGTTTTATTGCCCGGCTGCAGCAGCGGGAGCGGAACCGATTTCTTGCCAGCCTTGTGCGACAGGCTCCACCAGCGAGACTACCTCTTCCACGGCCTGCACATCATTGCGCAAATTGGCATGAGTCAGGCGCTGGATGCAATAGTCGTACAAGGCGCCAAGGTTGGCGGCAAGCTCTCCGCCCTGTTCGCGGTTGAGACTGCCCTTGAGGCCTTCTTCCAGGATGCGCACCGCACGACCCAGTTGGGTGCCCTTGACCTCTACCTCGCCGCGCTCAATCGCGCCGCGTGCAGCATTCAGGTTCTGCAACAGCCCTTCAAACAGCATCTGAATCAGGCGATGTGGCGATGCGCTTTCCACGCCAGACTGAGCACCTACCTGGCGATAGGCACTCGCAGCGCGGGAAAAAGAGGGGGTATACATGGCAGGCTTCCTTGTCAACGACTTACCTTGGATATCGGCAGTCGCTTTCCAAAATCAAGTTTTTTTTGGCCCCGTGCAGAACTGAGCCGCTTTGCGCAAAGCGCGAATCTTCAGCTGCTCTTGTTCCAGGCAGCAATCTGGTTCTGCATATAGGTGCTGAGCGCCGAGATGGAGGACATCTGCGAGTCCAGTGCCGAGTATTGACGCGTCAGTTTGGCCTCCAGCGTCGTCGCTCCCGCATTGATCTTGTCCTGGTCCTTTAGATTGCTCTTTTTGCGCAATTCGAGTGAGTCGGTCTTGCTGTTCAGCGTTCCGCCATAGGCCAGCAGTTCATCCGTGAATTTCTTCATGCTCACGGCAATGCCGCCACCGGTTCCATCGCTGGAAGACTTGGCTGCGAAAAGCGACTTGAGGGCGTCGGGTGAGTCCAGGGCTTTGTCCAGCTTTTCGGACTTGGTGATGCTCAAGGTGCCATCCTTGTACTCGATACCGATATCCGCCAGGCGCTTGAGATCGCCCGTGGCATTGCTGGCCGAGCCGCTGAGCAGGGAGCGCAGGCTGCTTTGCAGACTGAGCGTGGCCGAATCGCCCTGGAACAGTCCCGATGGGTCGTTTTCGACGGTCGAGGATGTCTGTTTGCCGCTCTCGTCCCGCATGCCCTTGGTGGTCTTGGTCAACAAGTCGTTCAAGGCATTGAAAGCATCTACAAAGTCCTGAATGTTCTTCTTGGTGGCGGTCTTGTCGGCCGTCACGGAGACACGCGCAGACTTGTCCACATTGGTTGCCTGATCGACGGTCACCTGGTTGACCGTGATCTTCAACCCCGGCAACACATTGTCGAAGTTGTCGGTGCTGGAGGCTTGCGTCACGCCATTGATGGTGATCTTGGCATCCTGCGCCCCTTGGTTGGCAGGGATGGAGAAACTACCCACAGCGGAGCCGCTATCCGTCACGCTGAAAGCCGCATCTGCCCCCGTCGCCTTGGAGCGAAGCATCAATTGCTCGTTGCCCGCGCCATCGCGCATCACCAGGGCCTGCATGCCGGAGGCCTTTTCATTGATTTTCGCGGCCAGCGTGGTTAGTGTGTCGCTGCTGGTGTAGTCGACATTCACCGGTACGCCAGTCTTGGTGTTCTGGATGCTCAACGTGCCTGTCGACCCCATCTTTTGATCCACGACACGTGCAGTGCTCACCGATGTCTGCGATCGAGCGAGCTGGGTCACCGACACGTCATACGTCGCCGCGCTGGTAATGCCCGACACCGTCATCGACACTGCGGAGTTGCTGGAGTTGATGGTCATCGAATTCCAGCCGCTATCGCGCGTGAGCTTGGCATTCGCATCGGCCAGCGTGCTCGACAGCGACTTGATCTGAGCATAGGTCGAAATCTGGGTCTGGATGGTTTGCTGTTTGACCTGCAGTCCTGCCAAAGGCTGCTTCTGCAACGACACCATCTTGCTGATGATGTCCGAGACATTCAGGCCACTGCCGATACCTACAGAGGAAACTGCCATTTTCTACTCCTTGCGGCTGTGGACTCCAGCAGTCCATGCCAATCACTGCCGCCCATTCTGGGCCAAGAAGAAAAATTCAAAAGCATGAAAAGCAGCATGAGGCCTTGTCTATCGCGGCTTTGGACTCCTGGCTCGCAGCTTTTTCCGCCTCTTTCTCGGCTTTTTGGATGAGAACTTGAGTGCCTTTTTAGAGGTCCATGCAAAAAAGGCGGTCTCGCATTTGCAAGACCGCCATCAAAAAGCAAACTTTCACTAAAGCTTGCCTGCGATGCTTCTCATCAAGACGACGCAGGCAACTACCGTCATCAGCGCAGCAGGCTCAGGACCTGTTGGGGCAGCTGGTTGGCCTGGGCTACCATAGCTGTGCCGGCTTGCTGCAGGATCTGCGTGCGGCTCAGGTTGGCGGTTTCCTTGGCGAAGTCGGCATCTGTAATGCGGCCGCGGGCTGCAGTGATGTTTTCGCTCTGGATGTCGATGTTCTCAACCGATTTCTCGAACCGGGTCTGAATGGCACCCAGATCACCTCGGGAAGAGTTCACCTTGTCAATGGCCTTGTCGATACGCTGCAGAGCTTCCCAGGCACCGGATTGAGTGCTGATGTCCACTTTGTCAATGCCCTTGCCGCCGCCCGTGGTGGCGGCGCCAGCCGCAACGTCCACTGCGGCAATGCTGCTGCCTGTATCGATCTTGACGTTGGCAATGGCTTCACCATTGGCCTGGTTTTCGGTGGCGCGCAGCTCGATCTTCGACTTGTCGTCGCTCAGGAAAGCCGTCACGCCGGTGTCGGCCGTCTTGGAGTTGATGGCTGCAACCACCTTACCCAGGGCCTCATCCTGGGTCACATTGGCATCCTTAGCAATCTTGACCGAAGTCTCGGTGCCATTGGAGCCCGTGATCTTGATCGTCACATCGCCAGCCGAAATCGAAGCCTGAGCCTGAGTCTTGACCGTTGCCGCAGTGATATCCGCTGCCTTGCCGTAGGTCGAATTGCCCAGCTCATCGACCTTGGTGTTGGCCAGAGCGCCGACAGTGATGTTGTCGCCAGAGTTGGCACCCACCTGGAAAACCGCACCGGTGAAGCCGCCGTCCAGCAGCTTGGCGCCGTTGAAGCTGGTGGTCTTGGCCACGCGGTCCACTTCGTCGCGCAGCTGGGACAGTTCGGACTGCAGGGCTTCGCGATCGGACTTGCTGTTGGTGGCATTGCCCGACTGCACAGCCAGTTCACGCATGCGTTGCAGCATGTCGCCTACCTTGCCCAGCGCGCCTTCAGCTGTCTGGGCCAGCGAGATGCCGTCATTGGCATTGCGCGATGCCACGGACAGGCCGCGGACCTGAGTGCTCATGCGCTCGGCAATGGCCAGACCGGCCGCGTCATCCTTGGCACTGTTGACACGCAGGCCAGAAGACAGTCGTTGCATGGAGGTCGCCAGCGAGTTGCCAGACAGCCCCAGATTGCGTTGTGCATTGATGGACACAACATTGGTGTTAATGGTCATTGCCATTTGAGTTTCCCCTTTTTCTAACGCTCACTCGGTGATATGGAATCCGATGGTTGGGAGCACACGAAAAACATGCGCATTTCCATCGACTCCTTTTTTTCAGGCAGTCTGGCTACCCGTTCTTGCCAAAGCCCTGCACTGAAGCTGGGGAGTTGCAGTGCAGGGCCTTGTGTTCATGTCAGGCCTTGCTGTAAGAGTGCATCGTCAAGGCCTGATCTCATTACTTCAGCAGGCTCAGCACTTGCTGAGGCAGTTGGTTGGCCTGGGCCACCATGGCCGTGCCTGCTTGCTGCAGAATCTGTGTGCGGCTCAGGTTGGCAGTTTCCTTGGCAAAGTCGGCATCAGTGATGCGGCCACGCGCTGCCGAGAGGTTCTCGCTCTGGATGTCGATGTTCTCGATCGACTTCTCGAAGCGAGTCTGGATGGCGCCCAGATCGGCACGGGCAGAGTTCACCTTGTCGATGGCCTGATCGATACGCTGCAAGGCTTCCCAGGCACCGGATTGGGTGCTGATGTTTACTTTGTCAATTCCCTTGCCGCCAGCTTCGGTGAAGCTTGCCGCGTCCACCGAGGCAATGCTGCTGCTGATCGAAATATTGGAGAGCGCATCGCCATTGGCGGGGTTTTCGGTCGCGCGCAGCTCGATCTTGGTCTTATCGTCGCTCAGGAAAGCCGTCACGCCTGTATCGGCAGTCCGGGTATTGATAGCAGCGATCACCTTGCCCAGGGCTTCGTCCTCGGTGACATTGGCATCCTTGGCAATCGTGACATCGGCTGCTTGCTTGCCATTGGCACCGGTGATCGTGATCGTCACGTCGCCAGCTGAAATTGCAGCCTGTGCGTCAGCCTTGACCGTTGCTGCGGCCAGCCCACCTGTCACTTCGCCATATGCGGACTTGCCCAACTCATCCACTTTGGTGTTAGCCAAAGCACCCACTGTGATGTTGTCGCCCGAGTTGGCGCCCACCTGGAACACACCGCCGGTGAAGCTGCCATCCAGCACCTTCTGACCGTTGAAGGTGGTGGTCTTGGCCACGCGATCCACTTCATCACGCAGCTGCGAGAGTTCCGCCTGCAGGGCTTCGCGGTCGGACTTGCTATTGGTGGCATTGCCCGACTGCACGGCCAGTTCACGCATGCGTTGCAGCATGTCGCCGACCTTGCCCAACGCACCTTCTGCCGTCTGGGCCAGAGAAATCCCATCGTTGGCATTGCGAGAAGCCACGGACAGGCCACGCACCTGGGTGCTCATGCGCTCGGCAATGGCCAGGCCGGCCGCATCATCCTTGGCGCTGTTGACACGCAGGCCCGAAGACAGGCGTTGCATGGAGGTCGCCAGCGAGCTGCCCGACAGGCCCAGGTTGCGCTGGGCATTGATCGAAACAACGTTGGTGTTGATGGTCATGGCCATGATGGAATTCCTTTATGCAGACGGTATGGATGAATGGTTTGCTTGGTTGCCGGAGCCTTGCATTGCGGGCCTCTTTGGGCTTTGCCTGCCGCTTTTGCGGCTTGCCTGCTCCGTACAATCCAGTTATCGGGCTGTATTTTTTTTTCTTTAGCGTTTTTTATCTCGCCCGCAACAAGTCGCCCAGGGGCTCGCTGCGCCGGGCAGATTCTTTACAAAAGCTTCCGTATCAATAGCAGCATGCGGATCAGGCTTTTGGGCTTGAGTCCATCCCATGGCCGAGAAACAGCCGGTGGCCGGGGGGGCTTGGCCGCAAGGCCTTGGAAAGCAGCAAGAAGGCGGGGAATTGGCGCTTTATTCGGTCGTATGCAGGTCAGCGGTTCATAGAAGAATCCTCTCATCGCTAGGTTTGCCAATCGCTTAACCAATGTCTTTGGTCACTGCAGCGATGCTCCAAGCCCTAATTCCGGAGGTTTCTAGACATGGCTGCTACCATCAACACCAACATCATCTCGATCAATGCCCAGCGCAATCTAGCCCTCTCAGGCACGTCGCTGGCGACCTCCATGCAACGCCTGTCCTCGGGCCTGCGTGTCAACAGCGCCAAGGATGATGCGGCCGGCTTGGCCATTGCCGAACGCATGAATACTCAGGTGCGCGGCCTGCAGGTCGCATCGCGCAATGCCAATGACGGAATTTCCCTGGCCCAGACGGCCGAAGGTGCGTTAGGCAAGGTCGGCGACATGCTGCAACGCATGCGCGAGCTGGCCGTGCAAGCCGGCAACGCCACCAACAGCAAGAGCGACCGCGAAGCGCTGCAGGCCGAAGTCAAGCAGTTGTCCTCCGAAATCGATCGTGTTGCCAAGCAGACCAATTTCAACGGCCAGAAGCTGCTGGAGGGCAGCTTTGCGGGCGCGGTGTTCCAGGTGGGTGCCAACTCGGGCGACAACATCACGCTGGGTGCTTTGGCCGATACGCGGGCCTCGCAGCTGTCCTCGGTGTCCTATGGCAAGGCTGAAGTCTCCCCCGTCGCGACCGTGCAACCCATTGCTACAGGCCAGCCCCTTTCCAATTTCAGCACTGCTGCTGCTGATGTCACAATCACAGTCGGCACTGGTTCGGCGATCAAGCTGGGGCCACTGGCCGCAGCTGGCAGCCCTCAGGAGCGCCTGGGCCAGATCGTGGAAGCCATCAACAACAAGACCGGCGATACCGGCGTGACCGCCTACCTGACCAAGATCGATGGCTCCGAGAACTACCAGGTGGACATTCTGTCCAACAAGCTTGATGCTAATGGCGACCCGGTAAAAGTCGCGTTTGGCGGCACAGACTTTACTGCTGCGCTGGTGGGGCTCGACCCCGCTGACAACCCCACCGGGATCAGCCTGCCCGGCGGGCCTGCACCTGCGGACGGCTCAGTCAGCAAGGCGCAGGGCATCGAAGACATTGATGTATCCACCCAGGCCGGTGCCTGGGTTGCCTTGCAGAAGATCGACAGCGCCGTGGACCAGATCAACAGCGCACGAGCCACGCTGGGTGCCATGCAGAGCCGCTTCGAGAACGCTGTCAACAATATCGACATTCAGTCCGAAAACCTCTCGGCCGCACGAGGACGTATCGTAGATGCCGACTTTGCCAAGGAAACCGCCAACCTGAGCCGCACGCAGATCCTGCAGCAAGCCGGCACAGCCATGGTGGCCCAGGCCAACCAGATTCCCCAGCAAGTGCTGCAATTGCTGCAAAAATAAGAGGTTTTGCCACGATGCTCCCGACATCGTTCGCAAAACTCCTCAGGCCGCTTGTTCGCCATGGCTGACAAGCGGCTTTTTTACAGAATCGGATCATCATGTCTTCTATCAATATCGATCAATTCATCGAAAATTTTCTAAGCGCCGTGGACTTCCAGGAATCTGTGGAAGTCACACCTGAGACCGAACTCAGAAGCCTGCCTGAATGGGATTCGCTGGCCGCGTTGGGTGTGATCGTGATGTTCGATGTGGAGTTCGGCAAGGCCATCACGGGCGACGATCTCAAGACCTGCACGACCATTACCGACCTCTACAAGCTGCTAGGCTAAACCCGGAAAGGCTCTTATGGCGCTGTCCACACTGCACAACGTCCGCTTTGCGGGTATGGCGAGTTGCGTCCCGCGACGGGTTCTTGACAACTTGCTGGATTGCCCTCCACAGCTGAAGTCGGAGCGTGAGCGCCTTGTGCGCAATATCGGCATTCAGAACCGCCGCATCTGTCACGAATGGCAATGCTTCTCCGATCTGGCCTTCGATGCTGCCCAAGAACTGCTCAACTCATTGCAATGGCAGCGTGAAGAAATAGGCGCCCTCATCGTCATTTCCCAGTCACCAGATTATTTGATGCCCTCCACGGCCATCATCCTGCAAGATCGACTGGGTCTGTCGCACTCGACAATCGCCTTCGACGTGAACTTGGGCTGCTCCGGTTATCCGTTCGGCTTGCACTTGTTGGGCAGCATGATTGCTGCCGGGAGCATAAAAAAGGGCTTGATTCTGGTCGGAGACAAATGTGCATCCGTGCAAGATCCGCTCTTTTCCGATGCGGGCACGGCCACGGCGCTGGAGTTCGATGCCGGTGCGCCTCCAATGCATTTCGACCTCAACAGCGATGGTAGCGGCTACCAGTCCATCCTGCTGCCCGCAGGCGGACACCGTGAGCCGTTCAGTGTTGAACATCTCATTCCCAAACGTGATGAAAACGGTCTCAAGCAATGGCCTAGCGCGCTTCACCTGGACGGCCCTGCTGTATTGAGCTTTTCCACGCAGAGAGTTCCGCCCGCCGTCAATCGCTTGCTTGAATACGCCAACACGCCTAAGGAAGAAGTGGATTACTTCGTCTTCCACCAAGCCAACCGCATGATCAACGAGACCATCCGCAAAAAGCTGGGCTTGCCTGCGGAAAAAGTACCGTCAACCCTGCATGACTTCGGCAATACCAGCGGCGCCTCCCTGCCCATCACCATGACGGCGCGACTGCGCGATGTCTTGGCCAACCACCCCAAGCGTTTGCTGCTAAGTGGTTTTGGCATTGGCTTGTCCTGGGGATCATGTCTTCTGGAGACGGATGGAAACGCCCAATTCCCTGAGCTAGTAGTGTCATGACATCGGTATTCAGCCTCCAAGACAAAGTCATTCTGGTTACCGGAGCCAGCTCCGGTATCGGCCGACAAATCGCACTGAGCTGCGCCCAGGCAGGCGCCCAAGTGATTGCTTCAGGGCGCGATGCTCAGAGGCTAGCGGCCACGCTGCAAGCCATGCCGGGTACCGGGCACAAGGCCCTGCACCTCGATCTGTGTGACGACCTGGCTATCAAAACGGCTGTGGCTGAATTGGGCAAAATCGATGGTGTCGTACATGGCGCCGGGATTTCTCTGCTGGCCCCTTTACGGCTCGCCACGCGCGCCCATATAGAAAGCCAGCTCGCGGCCAATCTGGTCGGTCCCATGCTGCTGACGCAACAGTTGCTGCTGAGGAACTCCATACAGCAAGGTGGAGCCATCGTCTTCATCTCTTCCATTTCCGCCCATATCGGAGTTCATGGCGTGTCGTCCTACTCCGCCAGCAAAGGGGCGGTGGAAGCCATGGCACGCAGCCTGTCGATGGAAGTGGCAAAAAAAGGCATTCGCGTTAACTGCCTAGCCCCAGGTCTTGTACAAACGCCCATGTTCGAAGCGGCTCTTAGCACCACAGGCGGCCTTGATGAAACCATCAAGAGCTACCCATTGGGGCTGGGGCAGCCTGAAGACGTTGCGAATGCCGCCATCTTCTTTCTCTCGCCCGCCAGTCGCTGGATCACCGGTACAACCCTGGTCCTCGACGGCGGCCATACCGTCGGCTGAATTACGTCATGCAACCACGCAAGAAACTCATAATCGTCGGCGCCGGCGGACTGGGTCGCATCGTCCATGACGTGCTGTCTCAAGACCGCGAAATTGACCGCGAATACATCCTGGCAGGCTTCCTGGATACACGCGCCGATCTAGAGCTGCCCTCTGAGCTACATGAAAAAGTGCTCGGCTCTCCTCTGACCTATCAACCGCAACCTGATGAGGTCTTTATTCCAGCGATTGGCGATCCCCAATGGCGACAAGAACTGCTGGCTCCTTTGATCGCCCAAGGCGCAGCTTTCTACAGCTATACACGGCAGGCTTCCATTGCCGCTCGCACCCGCATAGGCCAAGGCGTTTTTCTGACGCCTGGCGCGGTCATTTCCACGGACTGCGAGATTGGCGACTACAGCTATATTGATACCTATGTCATTCTGGGTCATGACACCAAAGTGGGCAGCTATTGCATGGTTGGTGCCATGAGCTTTCTGGCCGGTGGAGTGCGTGTGGAAGATGGCGTAGCTCTTCATCCGCGCGCCACCATAGCCAAAGGCGTCACATTGGGGCAGGGCTGCACGGTGGGCATCGGCTCGGTGGTTGTCAAAAATGTGGCATCTCAAGTTACGGTATTTGGTAATCCGGCTAGAGTCATATCTGCCTGATATATTCATATCTGGATTTTCCACTTTAAATATTGGCTACCCATCGTGCTACTCCCCGTATTATCATCGGCCTGCTATACAGACCCATATTGGTTCGAGCTTGAGCGTCAGAAGATATTCGGAAGCCTTTGGATATTCATTGGCTTGAAACAGCAGTTGCAGCAGGAGAATGATTTTATCACTCGCACTGTTGGCGGGGTACCTGTTCTTGTGCAGAACATCAACGGAGAGTTGCGCGCATTTCGCAACACTTGCACGCACAAGGGGATGCCATTACAGACACAACCGTATGGCAATCGCAAGTTATTGTGCCCTTATCACGGCTGGAGCTTTCATGGCGACGGAAGACTAAGAGGTATTCCTAATGAAAACATTTACAATATCAACAATCGCTCTGAACTGAGCTTGAAACAGCTTGGCATTGCGACTGTCGGAAATTTTATTTTTGTCAATATTTCCGAAAATCCGTTCCCCATAGAAAATCAGCTCTCCGAGGAGCTACGTTCCTGTCTAGAAATAATTTCCAAGCATTTCGACAGCCGTGTCTCGTATACAACATTCACGGGTAGATACAATTGGAAGCTCAATTTCGAAAATATTCTTGACTGGAATCACGTCCCGTTCGTGCATCCTAAGACATTTTCACCCATCGTCAACTATACGGCTGCTTTGCCTAAAAATAAAGAAAGCACGAGAACTGTCGATGAAAGAATGCAAGAAATACCAGCATCCCCATTCGGGGATATCGAATTCAGAACACCCATCCACAGGGGTGATGAGGTCTTATTGCATGACATCAACTGGATCAGCCGAGTGCCTCTTGAATATCATGGTCGCTGGTATACTAAATTTCTGAAAAATATTTTCGATAAGGGACACCTTTTTGGATGCCATATTTTTCCTAATTTCAACTTTGGCTCATTACACGGAGAGACGTTCTATCTGCAGCAGTACGACCCAATAGCACCTGATCTCACCAGCTTTCACTCCTGGGTTTTCACCTCCAAGATTAAGGAGGAATTCCCTGCGCAGCCTCAACTACTATGGGGAATACACCACGCGGAAAAACGGGTGATCGACGAGGACAGGGTTTTGCTCGAAGCCCTGCAGGCATCGCTCCTCAATGTCAGGAGCATGGGCGTCATGGGAGACTATGAGCATCGTCAATATACGATGGCTCGCTGGTATATGCAGGAGCTTGCAGGCAAAGAGGCCATGACATGACGAAGCACCTACTGGTTACTGGCCCCGACGGCACATTGAAGAATGCATTCCATCTAGCCCAGCAGGTATATCCCCAGCGTCAGGTGCTCATGTGCCCCATCCCTGTTAAGGATTATTACGAATTTGATTTCTCGGCCCTGAGCGCTTTTTCCGTAAGGGAATGGGAGATCAGTGCCCCAGTCAACGAGTTCTACATCAATGACGTGCGACGCGCTTTCTGTCAGGAAATCATTGAAGCAGGCTATAAAGTCGCTTCCCTCATCTCGCCTCACGCTCATATCGATCCCAGCGCCCGTATTGGCGTAAACGCCATTGTTCACGCAGGATGCTTTGTAGGTGCCGACAGCTCCATCGGGGATCATTGCGTTCTTCACCCAAACACAGTTTTGACAGAGGACGTAGTTATTGGCGACTACGTGACACTTGAAGCCAATGTGACCATACGCGAGCAATGCGCTATTGGGAGCTTCGTTACTATCTGCGCCAACAGCAGCGTCATGCGTGCAACGCAGATTGGCGCTCATTGTTATCTCAATATCGCAAAACAGTACTCCGGCACAATTCCCTCCTGCACCTTTTATTCCCCCATGTTTCCCAACCCTGTTCAAGTGATTTAGTGAATGACACACAGTGTCCAAAAAAAGCCAGATAGCGCACCCGGGAGGGAAAAATGACAGCAGTGGACGGCATTATCTCCATGCCGGATTTGTTACGCGGCACACGTAACTTTCCAGAAGCTTTTTTCGATTTGGTGCGCGAACCGATCCAGCAAGGTGCTGGCATAGCCATTGGTTATCCACCCGGCGGCAAGAAGCCGCATGGGCTAAAGCCGGGATTTGATCTTGCGGAATTTCGTGCCCGTGCGGGTATGCCTCCCAGCATTTTTGCCGATGACCCTGCACGGCAGACCCATTGGACTGCGAACTACCACTGTGTGACGGATAGCGCGATTGACTATCTGTTTCAATACATGCCAGCGCGCCACCTCCTGCTTGCCTTCGAGATTCCTCCCTGGCTAGAGCGTGCCTGTATTGCGCGGGATGTGGAATTCCTCAACCTTGCCGTTTCGCCCCTGCGTTTCGGCCGGGATCTGTACGTGGCCCTGCGCTGCTCCAGTGAAATATTGCGACAACGCATTGCCCCTCTCTGTGTACCCTGCGAGGAACTGCGTCTGGAAGCAGCCCTGCTGGGGGCTAATGTTCGGATGCACAGGCTGCGGATGGAAATAGAGCGCAACTACCATTTCGAGAGTCTGGACGATGCATTGGTCTTCGTTGGCCAAGCGCCCTACGATGCTTCGCTGCTGGCGCCCAATGGGTCTTCATTACGCTGCACCGACTATGCCGACACTCTGCGCACATTGAGCCAAGGCAAAATCCTGCGATACAAGCCGCATCCATTTGCCCCAGATTTCTCCCGACAGGAATGTATTGCGCTACAGCGCATCACCGGACAAACACCAAGCATCTGCAATCAGAGCGCTTACCAAATCCTCAGCAGCGAGGACGACGTGGAACTCGTTGGCATTTCTTCAGGCCTGCTGCAAGAAGCCGCATGGTTCGGCAAAAAGTCGCACACGTTGTTTCAGCCTTTTGTTCCGCTGGCCAAGGAAGGGGAGTTATCCGATTCCGCCTACCTTCAAATGCATTTCAAGACTCTGCTGTCACCGGATTTCTGGCATAGAGTTTTGGCCCCGCAGCGCCCTGCACCACGCCTAGCCGCCTTGCCCGATGTAGCACACAGCCATGCCCGAGCGCTACTGGATCACTGGTGGGATTATTCCAAGGTTTTAACCTGGGAACGAGCACTACCCCATGAGTCTTTTATGCGCGGCGGCGGTGCAGCAATGAGGCAGCGTATCGAGACGCTGGAACAAATGGGGCGCACATGGTTGAACGAGGACGAAGCCCCCTTGCTCTGCGCCGATGTTGAGAATTTACTCAAAGACCGTGGCGTAGTTGAGCGCAAGATAGGCGGCGTCTCACTGACGCTGCATTTGGAGCATCCCCACGAACGTAGGTATGCGGCGTGCCTGAAAGCACCGCTGCGCTATCCGCAATATGACATCGACAAGATGTTCATTCAGCGGTTTATCCAAACTGGAGACATCGTGCTGGATGGCGGCGCAAACATAGGCCTGACGGCCTTGCATTTTCTGGAACAAGGTGCTGCTCGGGTGGTCGCCGTGGAGCCACTGCCTGAACTGGCGTCCCGTATTCAGGATTTGCACGAACCGCGAATTATCTGCGTAGAGGCCGCACTTTCCGAATCCACGGGATATGCTGATCTTCATGTGTCACAGGAACATAACCAAGGCTCTACCTGCGACCAATCTATGCTGGATATTTTTCCTGCCATCTTCGGAAAAGAAAGAAAGACAATACGGATTCCGACCATCACAATAGATAGCTTGATCGAAGATTGTGATGTATGGAAACTGGACCTAGAAGGTGCAGAGTTAAGTGCCATTCGTGGTGCACAAGAAAAGCTAGATACCGCGCCACCACGTCTGGTTTATGTCGAACTTTTCGATCAAAAATACCACGCATTCCGTAATTTTATTGAGAACTGGTTTTCGTTTGTTTATCGTGTTGGTATTCGAAAATCAGACTATTCCTTGGCACTTTTGGCGCCTGAGGATTTTTCAGAGAAATTAGACGATTTTTATCCGACCTCGCCAACTTATATTTTTTCACTGAAATCCTTGGTTCCATGAATTACAAGCACATTGTGCTCTTGCCCGACCTGTTTCGCAGCCACCGAGCAGCGTCGGAAGGCTTGTTCGCTTTTGTGCGAGAGCCAATACGCCAAGGCTGCGGCATCAATCCCTGCTGGCCGCCGACGGCAAAACAGCCTTCGGCCTTATTGCCGGGCTTCGATCTACAAAAATTTCGTGTCCTGGCGGGGTGGAACCCCATGCTCGCCACGGAATTCTGGATGCAGACCTGGCGTGCCGCGCCAGCGGCGGCGGTGGACTACCTGTTCGCACATGTGCCGCCTTCATCCCTGGTCTTGTCCTATGATCTTCCCCCCTGGCTGGCCCAGGCATGCGCGCAGCGGGACATTGACTGGCTGGACATGCGTCCCTCGCCCCTGGCCTTCGGGCGCGATCTATATGTCGCCTTAGATGCATCGAATGCCACGCTGCAAAAACGCCTCGCCGACCTGCGCGTGACAGATGAAGAGTTGCTGTTGGAAGCCGCGACTCTGGCGGCCAATCTGCACACCCATCAACTGGGCATGGAAGAAAGTTACCGCTACAAATTCAATCTGGATGGCTGCCTTCTTTTCATCGGCCAGCCTTACGGAGATCCGGCACTTCTCTCGCCGAACGGGCGCACCCTGTGCTGTACGGATTTTTCCACACAGCTGCGCAAGCTGGCAAAAGGAAAAACCGTGCTGCACCTTCTGGACGCTCGCCATGTTGCGCTCTCATCCCAGAGCCTGAGCCGGGGCCCATTGCGCGACCAGGTGCAACAAGAACGCGCAAGGTTGGAGCATATGCTGGAAACCCCTGTGCGGGCATGTCAGCAAAACCTCTATCAGGTGTTGAGCACGCATGACGACGTGGAGTTGGTCAGCATCTCCGCCCCAGCCTTGCAAGAAGCCATATGGTTTGGCAAGACAGCGCACACGCTGTTTCGCTCCTACACCTCGCTGACGGGAATGGGGACTCCGCAGGAAGATGGTTATGTGCAGGTGCATTTTCGTGATGTGCTGTCTCCCGCCTTTTGGCACGCAACGTTATCTCCCGATGCTCCTCCCCCACGGCTGCCCGCCTTGCCCGAGCTGGAGCGCAGCCAGGCCCGCACGACGCTGAACCACTGGGGCAGCTACGAGCAGGTCACGACGTGGGAACGCCCCTTGCACCATGCGAGCTTTGAGCGTTCTGGTGGCAGTGTGCTGCGCCAGCGCATTGAAAAGCTGGAACAGGTGCATAGCTCCACATCCGCTGTCGGAGCCTCGGATGAGGCCATCATGCGCATGAGAATTCGTGCCTTGAAGGACACCAAGAAAGGCCAGACCGCATATGTGCTCGGCAATGCTCCTTCCTTGAATGAGCTGGATATACCGGCCCTATTGCAAGAAGAATCATTCTGGTGCAACCGCGCCTATGAAATAGAAAAAAAGGGCATTGAATTTCTGCCTCAATACTATTTTTTTAGCGATCGCATGGGATTTCAGGAATTTGGCAAAAACGTCATGGCCGTCAAAGCGCAGCAGAAGTTCTTTCGGGAGCAAGCGGCCGTACTGGCCCGTCAAACCTTCCCGCAAGATTTTGATGCGCAAGGAGTGATTACCTATGGTAGCCAACCATTGCCCTTGATGTTCGAGGGAGAAGGACACTTTTCAACAGACCCATCCTTGATCGTGAACGGAAGCTTTACCGTTGTCATGGATGCTATTCAATTTGCCTTTTATATGGGCTTTGAGAGAGTCTATGTCGGTGGCGTAGATCTGGATTATTCAGGCACACCCTATTTCTTTGGGGGGCAAGTGCCGGATTATGTGAATTTTGAATCCGGAACGGAAAATATGAGAAAGTCCTTCATTGTTGCACGACGGCACTTTGAAAGGCATGGCCGCATTTTGGGAAAAATAACCCACTCCCCCAATTTGCCGCTGGACTATATCAACCCTTTTCACAGCTCCCTATGAAGATCGGCCTTCCCGTTTTCGGCTACCAGAATTTCCCTACCATGGCTCAATATATCAAAGAGCGTGGTTTTTTCACTGCCAATCTTGGCGACAACATGCAATCCATTGCCGTTCGCATGTTGTTAAAAAAACTGGGGCTGGAAGATGAGGAGATCGTTTCCATTGACCGCGATGAAATGCGGGATTACTCTGGTCCACCCGCCGCATTGATAATGAATGGCGTTTTTTATGACTGGTGCTTTCCAATATCAGGAAAAATCACGCCAATATTTATCGGATTCCATGCCACAGAAGCAACCATTGCCAAACACAAGCATTTCTTCGCCCAGCACCAACCGATAGGCTGCCGTGACTGCACAACGGCTGAGCATTTTGCCAAGCATGGCATCACCGCCTATGTTACGGGCTGCCTGACCCTGACGATCCCACGCCGACAAAGTTCTCCCTCATCCGGCAAGGTGCTGGTCGTGTATGGCGGTCTTTCCGGGACTGGTGTAGGCGACTTTCCGGCTTCGGCACTGCACAGGATGCCAGCTCCCTATTTCGATGATCTGGAATTCGTTTATCAACGCCTCCCCCTTACCGAGCATCCTCTCAACCAATCCCGCCGCCTTGAGGTCGAAACCTACGCCCTCAGTCTTTTGCGCTACTACGCAGACCACGCCAAGCTGGTCATCACCACCCTCCATCATGCCGCTGCTCCCTGCATGGCGCTGGGAATTCCGGTCATCATCTGCCGCCATGCGATGGATCCCCGCTTCAGTTTTCTATCCGAAATCGTACCGATTCATACAGCAGGGAACTTTGACGCCATTGACTGGGCTCCCACTGCGGCCAACATCGAACCCGTACGCCAACAGCTTGAGGCACTGGTTGCTCAAAGCGTGCGTGCTGTTCATTCACGCACCTGAAAGGTCAAACTGTGTCCACCGCTCAACAACTCCAAACTAACAATCTCACCTTTCTGGGACGACACTGGACGGAGCATTGTGTTCTGCGCCGCTACTTTGATAGCGACCGTGACTTGTCCATTCTCTCTTTCGGTTGCTCCACCGGCGAGGAGCTGCTGTCGATGAAGGCTCTGTTTCCGGGCGCACGTCTGTTTGGGTGCGACGTGGATTGGTACAACCTGATGAAAGCCCGGGCCTTGCTGGGCAGCGATGCTCTGATCTTTCAGTCGAGTGACGCAACCATACAGATGCACGGCCCTTTTGACATCATCCTGTGCAACTCAGTGCTACTGGCCAGCTCGACTGGCCTGAAAGCCGCACCTAAAGGCATCAGCCCCGGTCTTTGGGGCGATGTGGTCAGCCTGCTCGACAGTGCGCTCAAGCCAGGAGGAGTGCTGCAAATCATCAACTCGAATATTCCATTTAGATTTCACCCCATCCATGCCCAGTACCAAGCCCTGCCAAGCGCGCTGTTCAGCGGACCTAACTTTGTGGATTTGTTTGATTTGAGCGGGGTGCATTTGTGTGCAGGCGTGAGTGGCGTGGGCTGGTCGGGCATGCTGCACCAGCATCTCGCCAGAGAAGGCTGGAAACAGCTCCTGCCCTCTGATCTGGAAGACATCCATTTCCGCAAAAATGGCGGAGCCGAACTCCCGCCAACCGCCAAGGATGAACGCATCCCTAATCTGGTGGCAGGCAAGTCCTTGGCGACAGGCACTACCAGCTATCGCCCCGCCATTCCCTCGGGAGAATCTGCATCCAGCTATACCGAAGTGGATGTTTCTTGGCATGCGCTAGGGGTGGATGCGGTTCGGCTGGAGCGTGTGGCCCAGCGCATATGGTTTGATGGGACAACCGCCTCCACCAAGACTGCGACCGTGGACATGACCGGTCCAGAAGCCACAGCCTTTCTTGAGAGCACGATGGGGCGACGCTCCAGCCGGCTCTCATTTGAATCCGTGCTCAATGCCAAGGCCATTCATTCCGCCAGTTTTTAATAATCGCCTCTGAAATCGCATGAACCATCAGCCCGCCCCAGAAACAGAAGTCTTCACCTTGCAGGCCGTGCCCGCCTTCCAGCAGCGCGCAGATGTGGTGCGACTGCTCAAACCTGGTGCCATCGGTGTCGAACTGGGAGTCGCGGAGGGGAAGTTCTCCGAAACCCTGCTGAAGACCGATCGCTTCACTCACCTCTACAGCATTGACATGTGGGCAGGCGACCGCAACCATGACACGGCACAATACAAAACCGCATTGCGCCGTTTACTGCCATTTCGGGAGCGGAACACCACGTTGCGCATGACTTTTGACGAAGCGATGGATTTGTTTCCCGATGCGTTCTTCGATTTCATCTATGTCGATGGTTACGCACACACCGGCGAAGAAGGCGGCGCAACGTTCAGCAACTGGTGGCCCAAGCTCAAACCAGGCGGCGTGATGGCAGGCGACGACTACGCTCCAAAGTGGCCATTGGTGATGCAGGCGGTCGATGTCTTCATCGCTGAACACCAACTGGAAATGGCGGTGCTGGATTTCCAAAAACCTGTCGACCCATGGTCGCAATACCCGACATGGGTCACGGTCAAGCCTTTGGATAGGTAATTTCCTCGCAACACTGAACCCGCAAGCTATTCTCTAAACAATTCCTGCCACCACACGACATACCCGCTGACGCTGCTCATGGGTCATGCCTAAGAAAAATGGCAAACCTAGAAGCGTTTTTGTCAGAGCCTTTGCATTAGGTGCCTCTAGTGATAAGCACCGCTGTTGCAATACATTCATGTCCTGCAACAGCGGTTGGTACCAGCGCCGCGTCATGATGCATGCCTGCTTGCATGCCTGCTCCAGGGCAATCCGTATGTCTTCGCTGGGCAGTCGTGCGCACAGCAAAGTAGGGGCAACTAGTGGGCCGCCACTGCCCTGAGTTTGCCAGGCAAAACCATGATCACTGGCCTGGTTGAGTTCATTCATGAAATCGAACTGCAAGGACTGCCGCTGCTGCGCATGCCGCTTCCATTTTTTTAATGACACCAACCCGACAGCTGCGTGATACTCGCTCATTTTGGCGTTGGTACCCAGGTTAGCCAGCACACCAGTAGGCATGCCAGCCCGAGGGTCCAGATTGATGCCAAAGTTGGAGAGTTGGCGTACTTTGGCCGCTAGGCCTGGGCGCGTGGAAACCACCACCCCTCCCTCACCTGCGGGCAGACTTTTGGTCGTATGCAAGCTAAAGACCAAGGTAGCTTGCGCGCCATTCAGCCATTGGCTGCCATAGGCAGCGGCGGCATCAATAACCACGGGAATGTCGGTTTGCTGCTCAAAATGCTGCCACGCTTGCATATCGTGCGGCATACCAAAGGTGGCAACGGGCAGCACCGCATCGATGCGCATCCGTTCACATGCGGATCGGGCGATCTCCGGTGTCAGCATCCATGTTTGCGAGTCCACGTCGGCCAGCACGGGGCGGTGGCCTGCGCGCACCACCGCGGTGGCCGTGGCGACAAAAGTCAGGGCTGGCACCAGCACATGGGAGCCTGCGGGCAGATCCAGCGCCTGCAGCGTCAACTCAAGCCCCTGGGTTGCATTGGCAACGGTGCTGAGCTGTCCGCGCTCCAAGCCGAACTGCCCTGCCAATATGGCCTCCAGCTCAAGCACCAATGGACCAAAGTTGGAATAGTGCTGCGCTGCATGCATACGCTCCAGCCAAGGAAGCAATTCCTGCGGGGAGGGCATGTCGGGAACGAGTAACGGTACCCATTGCGCCGCGCTGTGCGTGCCAGAGGGCTTCATACGGCAGTATCCATCTCGGCCAGTTGCTGCTCCAGATCGACCCTGAGCCATCGTACGCGGCGATCACCTCGCAGATAATTGAGCCACATGAATCGGTAGGATTTTTCCAGATCTACTGTACGCGTGACATAGTCCATCAATACGCTATCACGCATACGTTCGCGGGCACTCTGGCGCTGCTGAAGCAGGCGCTCAGAATCACCCATCAAGCTGAGCGCAGCTTGCACATAGCCCTCGGCATCACTGGCAATTGCTCCGCCAAACACCAATTCATCACCGTTGCTCAGACCACGCAATGTACGCGCCGTTGCAGCATCTGCCCCCCGCTCGGCGTCCATACAGACGATGAGCATGCCCATCCACAGCGCATGCAAGGTGGTGGTTCCACCTGAGATCGGAGAGGTATCGAGCACGATATCTGCAATATGCCCCACCTCCATGAAGCGGTCGAGCGGCTGCTGGTGCAGCACGGATACGCGATCCAGGGGCATGCCGGCCGCTTCCACCCGTGGTTGCATATGGGCCTGGGCGGCATCGGGATTTTCTTCCTTGACCATGATGATGAGGCGCGCATCCTCGCGTTCATGCAGGATGCGCGCCCAGATGCGCAGCATCTCGTCGGTGATCTTGGACGAGTTGTTCAGCGATACCAGCGTTGGGTAGCCGTTGCGCAGCATGGGCGGCTCTTCGCACAACGGCGCATCGGCGGGCGGTGCATAGCTAGCCATGCAATCCAGGTAGAACAGCGCTTCCGAGTAGTGAGGGGCATGGCTGGGCGGGGCAATGCCCATATCGACCAGCCGGTAATCCATAGCCTTCATGCCCAGAGTCTGCATATAGCCCAGCCAGGTCACCTGCACGGGGGCGGCACGGCGCGCGAAAACGCCGAGGCGGTGACCTTGCGTGAATCCTGACAAATCCACGAGCACGTCGATGGCGTCCTGTCGGATTCTTTCGCACAGCGCTTCATCGTCCAAATTCATCACGTCCAGCCAATGCGGCACCAAAGAGCGCATGTATTCGGTGGTGCTGTCAGAGGGGCCATTGGAGTAGACATGCACCTCGACGTTGTCCGGATTGTGGTGGGCCAGCACGGGCTGCATGAAAAAGGCCACCGAGTGCTGGCGGAAGTCCGCCGTTACGTAACCCACCCTGAGCTTCTTGCGCGGGCTGCGGTCTATCACTTTCAATGGTTTGGCCTTGCGCGTCAGCGGATCGGCAAAGCGCCTGCCCCAGTCGCGTGCCGCTTGCAGTGCCCGCATGGGGTCACGACTGGTGTGTGCGTGGATGTAAGCGCGCATCATCCATTGCGGGCCAAGATTGCCTTTCTTGGCAACCTTGTCTATCAGGTCACAGGCTTCCTGTTTGCGGCCCGTGCTGAACAGGGCCATGGCCATCAGATGCTCGGCCTGGACTTCCCTGGGATCAAGCTCCAGCACCGTCTGCAGCGCCTCGATTGCAGGCTTCCAGTCCGACATGCGCGTATAGGCCAGGCCGATCAGCAGCCACAGCTTCGGATTGCGAAAGTCCTGCGCCACCCGCTGCATCAAGGCGGTGAGCGCAGGCACAAACTGATTGGTCTTGATCAGCTGATGGATCTCTTCGAGCTCCGATGGCGTGGCTTGCTGCGGTGTTGAGTTCGCGGTGGTGGAGGGGGAAGACATTGGTACTCAGAGAAATGCAAAAAGTGCACTGGCATGCTGTGCGTAGAGAGCCCGATATGGTGCCACCTCAATATACCTGTCGCACTCTTGGTCAACGGCGAGTTAAGACCCCCAATAGCAGCCCATGAACAAATACGTCTTTACCTTTCAATTCGGCTGCCGCCCTACAGAAGCGCCTGAAGCTGCCGATCTAGAGAGCAATCACCCGGCTTTTTTCCGTTAACAATCACGGCCCGCCCCCTCACAATCACTCACCATGCTTGTTCTCATCGGTTATATCGTTGCCTTCGGCTGCATCTTCGGCATGTATGTGCTGCACGGCGGCAGCGTGGGCGTTCTTGTCAAGGCGCTGCCGTTCGAGATGGTGACCATTGGCGGTGGCGCTCTGGGCGCTTTCATCGTCAGCAACCAGCCCAAGGTGCTCAAGGCCACGGCCAAGGCGATCCCTTCGGCGCTCAAGCCCTCGCGCTACAACAAGGCGCGCTATATGGAAGTGATGGCGCTTCTGTACGAGCTGCTGCA
>Ga0308157_10003615_pt1 | contig 22088 bp, 15 predicted proteins | sample PhyBR1_FD_201035 | JGI IMG/M metagenome (GOLD analysis project Ga0308157, IMG submission 201035) | Phyllosphere microbial communities from UC Gill Tract Community Farm, Albany, California, United States - DLSLB.R1 | ecosystem: Host-associated > Plants > Phyllosphere > Unclassified | place: USA...
ATCCCCTCTGGCTGGAACGCGTGCCGGTTCAATTCAATCTGGTCTACGCCCCCATGGCCATCGGATTCCGGCGTGCACTAGGCCGCGCCATAGAGCGCATTCAGCCCGACGTACTGCACCTGCACCTGCCCAACAACTCAGCGCTTTGGGCACTTACCCTTCCCATCGCGCGGCGCGTGCCCTGGGTCATCCACTGGCACTCCGATGTGGTGGTGTCCAACATCAAGTGGTCCGTGGCATTGGCCTACATGCTGTACCGGCCGTTCGAGCAGGCATTGCTGGAACGCGCCCAACAAGTATTCGCAACGTCGCCACCCTATCTTGAGGCCAGCAATGCCCTGCGTACCTGGCGCAGCAAATGCGAGATCGTTCCGCTGGGCCTGAACCTCGAAACCATTCCTGCACCAGCATCGCTGCAGCACGGCCAAGGCTGGCGCCCCGACACCCGGCTGCGCCTGTTGTCCATAGGGCGGCTGACCTACTACAAAGGCTTCGAGACCTTGATCCGAGCGGTCTCAGCCATGCCTGCCGTTGAGTTGCTGATCGCGGGAGAAGGCGAGCTGCGAGCATCCCTGGAAGAGCTGATACGCCAATGCACTCCCGAGGACAGACAGGCCAGTGTGCGACTGGTGGGCTCGGTGTCGGACGGGGAAAAACATGCCTTGTTTGCAGAGTGCGACATCTTCTGTCTTGCCTCACGCGAGCGCACGGAAGCTTTCGGCATCGTATTGCTGGAGGCCATGCTGCACAGTAAGCCTTGCCTGGTAACCGACCTTCCCGGGTCGGGCATGCCTTGGGTGGTTGCCCACTCGCACGCCGGCCTGCATGTACCGTTTGAAGACATTGATGCCTGGCGCAGCAGCATTGCTCGCCTGCAGCACGACACGGCCCTCAGGCAGCGGCTGGGCCAATCGGGCTACAAGGCCTTGCATCGGTTTTTCAGCATCGGCCCCTGTGAACGAAGCGTGGCGCGCCACTACCGCAGCCTGGCACCCGACACTCGCCCGGCAAGAGCACGTCAGGACTTGCTGGTTGTTATTTCCACGCGCAACAACGAAGCCGAGATTGCGCACCTGATACGTCGCGTGCATGCATTGGTCGAGGCCAGCGTGCTCGTCGTGGACAACAGAAGCACAGATGCCACCTGCCATGAAGCCGAGCAATGCGGTGCCAGGGTGCTGCGCCCCTTGCTGGCAATGACCAATTGGGGCAGCCTGCAGACCGGCCTGCGCTATGCGCAGACCCATGGGTTCCAGACCGTCGTCACCATCGACGCTGAAGGTCGCTATGAGGTGGAGGAGCTACCCACGCTGCTGGCACAACGCCAGCAGGCGGACATGGTCGTAGCCTACTTCGCCGAGCGCAACAGCCTGGTGCGCCGCATCGCGTGGCAATGGTTCCGCTGGTTGACAGGTTTTGGCCTGCGGGATTTCGTTTCTGGATTCAGGTTGTACAACCGGCAGGCGCTGGAGGTGGCGACCTCCACCGAAGCCACCATGCTCGACTACCAAGACATTGGGACTTTGCTGCTCATGCGCCGCCAAGGCTTGAATGTTGCAGAGGTGGCACTACCTCTGCACACGGCCAGGGTCAACAGATCGAAGATCTTCCAGTCATGGGGTAACGCGGTGCGCTACGTGGCAGTGTCTTCGCTGTTGAGCATCGCTCATGGCAAGAGCCGGCCTGGCTAGCTCTATCAGCCCTCGATTTGGCGGCGCACCCGCGCGTAAACGCTCACAGTCTGCTCCGTGCACTGATCCCAGGAAAACTGTGCGGCCCGAACCAGCCCCTTGGCCCGTGCTGAATCCTGCCACTGGGTATCGCTCAGGCAAGCCCTTAGCTGATACGCGATGTCTTCCACCTGCATCGGATCGGCCAGACGGGCCGCTCCTGCCGTAATTTCCGGCATGCACGACGTGCTGGAGGTCAGAACCGGCACTCCGCTGGCCATCGCCTCAACCAACGGCAGGCCAAATCCTTCATACAACGATGGATAGGCAAACAATAGCGCTCCGGCATACAGCAAGGGCAGCTGAGCTTGGTCCACAAAGCGCAGATAGTGCATCCACCCCTCGTCGTGGGCTACGGCCATCTGCCGATGCATCTCGTCGGAGTTCCAGCCCTTCGACCCAGCCACTACCAAGGGAAAACCGCGCCGTAGTTCAAGAGGCAAGCTGCCATATGCTCTCAGTAGCCGCTCCAAGTTCTTACGGGGCTCGATCGTCCCGACATAAAGCGAATATTCGCGATATCGCAGATTCCATTGCGCCAGCGCATGTTCAACCTCTTCTCGTGATCTGGGACGGTACACCGGATCGACGCCCAGACCTATTGCAGTCACATTTTCGGGAGCCCAGTCATAGCGCTCAAGAAACTCTTGTCGGACCGTCTCCGAATCAGTGATCACATGGTGCGTGCGCTTCATGCTGGCACCAAATGCAAGATTAAGGAAATCGACACGTGCTGCTGGATGGAACTGAGGGTGCAGCACATGCGAGAGATCGTGAACGGTGCTAACGGCCGCGCCATCGAATGGAGGCACGACGTAATTCGGAGAGTGATATACCGCGTGCCTGTTCCCCCGTAGACGCCAGCCATAAATGGCTGGCGTCAGGGCTTGATAGGCACGGACCGCTAAGCGGTTGGCAGCAAGGCGCGTACGCAAGGTCGCCCGCTCATGGACAGGCTGGTCGAGACCCGACAACGGATCAGCAACCCAACGCCCCATTGCAAAGTAACGCAAGCGTTCCACGTCCGAATGGCTAGCGAGGCGCTTTGCCAGTTCATAACTGTATCGGCCAATACCAGTCAGCGGCGGGCTGAGAACATCGGTGGCCAGAATCACGTCCAAACCCATCACAACGCCTCACAAACCGTCATGAAGCATCCAGTGCAGCGTTTCACCCCAAGGTGTCAGGGGCCTATCGCCGATCAGGGCCTCAAGTCTTGATGTGTCTGCACACAAGGTCTTGACCTCGTTCGCCCTTACAAAGGCTGGATTAACCTGGACTTGCATCTCGTGCCCCGTCAGTCGAACACATTTTTCCAGCACCTCTTGTAGAGAATTGAGTTGTTGCGAACCCACATTGACCACGGTGCCGGTCACCCGTCTGTCGGCCAGCAAACGATAGGCGCGCACCACATCGCGCACATCGGAAAAATCGCGCCAGACCTGCAGGTTGCCCAGCTCGATCTGGGGTGACTTGCGACGGAAATGATCCACGATCTTGGGGATAAGGAAATCCCTGGATTGCCCAACACCGGTGTAGTTAAACGGCCTTGTTATCACAATGGGCAATTTATCCATCCACAGCCGGGCCATCATCTCCATCGCCGACTTGCTTACTGCATAGTCATTGGCTGGATTCAGGGGCGTTGCCTCACTCAGCTTTCCTTCTGCCGTATTGCCGTAGACGTTGGCACTACTGGCGAGCAATACGCTCTCCGGCACTTGCTTCAGGCTCGCAAGCGCCTGAAGCAGGTTGCGGGATCCACCCACATTGACGCGGTAAAAGTCCACTGGCGAACCATGGCCCACGAAGGCGATGGCCGCCAAGTGAAAAACAGCGTGCGGTGCAATTTCCTGCACAGCTGATTGCAACTGAGCATAGTCTTCAAGATCGGCAACTCGATAATTGGCAAGGCCTTGCTGAGGAGCGTGCCCCACCCCCCAAACCTCCCAACCGTGTTGCTCAAGCTCTTGAACAAGATAACGTCCAGTGAAGCCGGCAGCTCCGGTCACCAGGGCTCGCTTGTTTGCACCGCTTTGCTGTTGATTCATAAATTACCGGTCCGATCTGTCAGAAAGAAAATCCGGCTTGATTGCGGCGCAAATCAGCATCAACCATCATCTGGCACAACTCTTCAAGAGTTGTGGTTGGCGCCCAGCCCAATTTTTCCTTGGCCCTGGCAGGATCACCAATCAAAAGCTCCACTTCCGCGGGACGATAGAACTTAGGATTGACACGCATCACCGTCTTTCCCGTTGCCACGTCCACGGCCGTTTCATTCTCGGTCTCTCCCTTGAAATCCACGGTAATGCCAGCACCCTTGAAAGCCATACTGACGAAATCGCGCACAGTCTCCGTACGATTTGTAGCGAGAACAAAGGTGTCGGGTTCATCGGCCTGAAGCATGCGCCACATGCCCTCCACATACTCTTTGGCGAAACCCCAGTCGCGCTTGGCATCAAGGTTGCCCAGCTCCAGAACATCAAGCTTGCCCAACTTGATCTTGGCCACGGAATCGGTGATCTTGCGGGTGACGAACTCGCGACCGCGCAGAGGGCTCTCATGGTTGAACAAAATACCACTGGAGCCGAAGATACCGTAGCTCTCACGGTAATTCACCGTCATCCAGTGCGCATATAGCTTGGCTACGCCGTAGGGGCTGCGCGGATAGAACGGGGTGGACTCATGTTGAGGAATGGTTTGAACTTTGCCAAACATCTCGGAAGTAGAGGCTTGGTAGAAGCGTACCTTTGGATTGACGATACGAATAGCTTCCAGCAAATTCACAGCACCTAGTCCGGTGATCTCCGCCGTTGTCACAGGCTGCTCAAAAGAGACGCCAACAAAGCTTTGAGCGGCCAAGTTGTAGACCTCGGTGGCTTCAGTCATTTGCAGCAAACGAATATTGGAAGACAGATCCGTCAGATCGTACTCAACCAGATTCAGGTTGGGATGGTTCTGTATCCCCAACTCCTCAATACGCCAGAAGTTAACGGAACTGGTACGACGAAAGGTGCCAAAAACCTTGTACCCCTTTTCAAGCAGTAGCTGAGCAAGATATGCACCATCCTGCCCTGTAATTCCTGTAACAATTGCATGTTTCATTGTAAAACTCTCCTCAACTAGATTTCAAATAATCGTCAGAAATTTCTCTAATTATAGTGAAATTTCAAATAAACAAAGCCTATACCCAATTTTCGCGAGTCTGCACTCATGCCTAACTCATGCGGTGAAGCGGGATTATTGGGAATGAATTCCAACAAATCCACCCGCTCTCCAAGCAAGTTCACAGGAACACGTATCTCTCCACCTTCTGGTTTAAGAATTATATGATATTCTTTTTTTCCAACTCGGACAGTAATTTCTTGCGTATCCGATCGCCCGAAAGGCTTGGCATATAAAATCAAATCAAATTGACTCGGGAGAGGATCAAGAAAATGGAATTCCACACTCGAATGTAAATTCGCATCCGACCAACGCCCCCAAGGCTCCGACCCAGAAACACCTTTAACATCACGTAGAAATTCAGGCCAATTATTTTTGGTGAAATTTATTCCCTCGGATAAACTTGCCGCATAGCGCGACCCCAAATGATCCACAGTGAATCCAGCGATTTTATAAATCGCTGCTGCACTCAGCCCATGAGTATTGTTTATTATATTAGATTTCAGCTTAAAAAAAACTATCTCTCCATCCGCTCGTTGCAGAGAAGGTGCTTCGCCCAACAACACAGTCAGTCGAGCTATCAAAGAGTCTCCGTTGTCCTCAAAGCCGCGTCGATCTATATACACGCCGGAAAATCCCAGTCGACTAATCACATCAATCTGCTTCTCAATAGACTCCTGAGCGAGAGCTCTGTAAAAAAGATCTCCCTCTCGACCTTTCATGCCGGCATAGCTCCAACGCAAACTCTTGGAATGCAGAAAGCCAGCAGCCAGATCATAGGTGTGCAGCCTATTTTTCGGAGCGACTTCTGGGAACGGCATATATGGCAATTGATAAACAGCGGCGCCAGAAGGAAGCATTCCTTCTATTCTTCCAATGAAATCCCTGTCGGTGTCAAAAGCTAATTTTGTTTTCTCACTACAGGAATGGCACGCTGGTGTTGTCTGATCAAACATACCCAAAACCAATAGACCAAAAGCCAAAAAAGATATTACAAAACTTGAACGTCTAGGAGAAAAATTTCTTTCTATAAAATTCTGAACAACCAGAAAAAAAACTGTAATCACCCCAAAACTAATGAAAACACTGATCCGGTTCCACCCACGAATGGAAGATGATAAAAATGCAGAAAAAACTGCACCAAGCCCACCAATCGTCCCCAAAAGAAAAAGAAAAATGACGATCATTGATAAGAATGAAAGCCTGATGTCCACCGCTTTTCCAGAGAATCTGGCAAGCATGATAAAAAATACAAAAACAAAACCTAAAGAACCAACGAATCCCAGAGATGCCGTTGAATTCTCATTAACCAAAGGATAGTCACGGCCGTAAGTGGCCGATAAACTTGCAAGATATTCACTGCGATGCCCGGGTCTTGGCATAAGAAGCTGCATCAGCTTGAATCCATAGACCTCTGCTTCCGACGGAGAGCGCACAGCCACCTCGGTATTGGTTCCATTTTGCTTCTTATAGACTATATTAGGAGCCACATTTATGATGACGCCCACTGTGATAATAACCGCAGCCAACAAGGCTGGGGCCATTTTTCGCATGCTACTCGTTCTTATTCCAACGGAAAGTGCAACGATGCCCAACATCAGAACACCGAAGAGTGCATAGTAGACGCCAAAGCAGGCCAACACGATTATGGTCGACCATAAGAACATTTTTTTTCTAATTAACGTCGAGAAAGTAAATGTTTCATCGGCACGAAAAAACAAGATAAAGCAAATATAAAAAAACCAAGGAACAACAAAATACCAGAGATAAAATAAATGACCCAACCTGAGAAAATGAAATGGCAAAAAAGAAAACAAGAGAGAGGCGCATACTGCCAATAGCTGACGCAAGCCAAAAGCACGCAAAACGCAAAATGAAGAGACAAATACTATGGAAAAACTGAGCAGGAAGAATAGATTGATTGCAGAGTGATACTCTCCAGTAATCCATCCAAGAACCTTCAAGACCACCAAATTCCCGAAATCCGAGCCGGGGTAGTCAAAAAAAGAAGAGCCGAACGGATAACCGCTTCTATCATTTTCAAAGACCCATCCCTCTATCACCCTCAAGGTCATCCAGGAATGGCTCAAGCCATCGCCGGAATATGTATAGGGGTAAGACAGATTAGGCAAAATTCCCTCAGGCCATCCCGTCATCAGAAGACTGGCCAAAAAAAATGAAATAATGAAGCCGAAAGTCCAGCACGGCCATTCTGAGGAAAAAACTTTCCACGGCGAACGTTGTTCTTCAGTACCAGTGGTGTTAGCTAGTTTCATAAAGAGATACGACTCATCTTGGAGTTTTTCTGGAACTTGATTTTCCCAGCAGTAACTTCGACAACAAATAGGTAATGGGAAGCAGCACGATTGCCACAAGGATCGGTGCAATATTTTGGCTTACATCCAAGTACTCAACGAGTCCCGCCAGAAAAAAAGCTGACGCCAAATACTGTCCAACATAGACCAAAGGATACGCAAAAACCCCTTTCCATGACAAAGTTGATCGAAAAACAAAAACAGAATTGAACCAATAAGAGAAGAAAATACCTGACACGTAAGATATAGCATATGCCCACTGATAAGCAAGCACCAGCTTTAGCAGCAGATATAAAAAATATGTGAATCCAGTATTAATGCCTCCTCCAACGACAAAAGTCAGCCAACGCTGGATATTTTTATTTCTTATCCAGTTCAACATTAGCGCCCCTGTCGGCGGACAGCTTCAACAAATTCAGAATAATCTCTAATATAGTCCGCGGAATCATAGTAATGGGATGCAAAAACAAGTAATACTGCATCGTTGGAATATTTATATTGAATCCCCCAAGTCATGGGCGGAAGATAAATGCCCATCTCCGGAGAGCTCAGCAGCACTTCCCGTCGAGATAAACCATCATCAGCAACTACAGCACAACTTCCTTTAACGCAAATTAGAAATTGATGGCATTCGTAATGAGCATGCTCGCCGCGAGTCTTCTCGCTAGGCACGTTGAAGACCAGGAAATATCTTTTTGGATCGAATGGGATATTCTTGGCGAAGTCTCCAACCGACAAATCTCCTCTGGGGTCACATACCTTCTTCAATGTATGCAATGTCACACCTCCAACACCCAGCGATTCAACAGACTCTTTTGCTGGGAAGTTTGCTTTTGGAAATGCAAAATTCGCTGAGCTTTCCAACTGACTTTCTCGATAGCCTAAAACCCGAGCAGGGACACCAGACACAATTGCGTAGGGAGGCACATTTTGCTCAATGACACTTCCAGGCCTAACAATGGCTCCTTCACCGATGCTGAGCCCTTGACGGATTACGGAACCAGCCCCTATTTCACAATTGGCCCCGAATGAAATTCCCAAATTCTTTTTATCATCTGGCCTTTCTAAAGAAACACCTGTGTCGAAACACGTGTTTTCCCCAATTTTTGTGCCAGACCATATCTGAGTAAATCCATGAATTGTGCAGTTCTCCGCCAACAATGCACCAGCGTGAACAGATACAAAATCCCCCAAATTTACGGAATCTGGAACAATGGCACCTACATGGACTACTGTAGAGGTTGATATTGGCATATTTTTATTTAATTCTTGAATATGTAGAGAAGATGTGAGAGCACCGTCCAAATTGATAGCCATGGTGAGCCCAAACTTTCAGAACAGCACGATTAGTTGCTTGCGTTGTCATGAAAACAGTATCCAGACCTTTATCCTTGAACTTATAGCTCAGTTCGGAAATCAGCCTGGTGTACCAACCTTTTCGCTCGCCGGTCACGGCAGACAAAACCATCTTTCCAATTCTCTTCCTGGAAAGAGATAAAGGCGATACAACATAGTTTCCCGTAAGAAATGCATTTGCCTCTCCTTCGGAGGGGACAATAACTTCGTCTGCGAAACCTTTGACAGAGTTCTCTATAAATATTCCAAGAAAATCCGAGGATTCTTTCTCGGAAAAAAAATCGTCAGCATGAAATCTATCATAATGATTTACCGCGTCAACAGCAGCTTTGCGTAAGGCACTGATATCTAATAACGAGGCATTGCGAACTGAGCTTCTTCTAGGAAAAGAAAATTTCTGCAAATCGTCTCGAAAACAAGTAACCCTAGTTTCTACTAGCCTCCAACCCGCCCCAGTCATCCCTGCAACAACACCAGTGTCTTCACAGGGAATTTCAGCAAATATGTAGAACTCCGAATTTGAAGAAGCTATCCATTTACGGAAATTTGAAAAAGAATTTTGAAGCAACTGGAAATCTGATTTTTCAGGGAAATCTACAAATTCTACTTTAAAGAAAGGAATCCTAAAAAATTCGCTATCCCATTTCAATTTCTTGAAGAATATTGCAATACCAGACACATCTACAAATCGCTGTATATCCCCCCTCTCTGTCGCGGCCGTCAACCCATCAAGCCATTCTTCGCCAAGGTCAGCCAGACCTCTTATAAAGCTAAAGGGCGAATAGAAGAACGATCTTTCAATGGATTCACTATTCACCACGAGAGCGCTCCTTCCCTGCTATTCGATATATTCAATGCCACCACGGCAAGCGGGCGTTGTTTGCTATTCTCATATGCCCGCCATGCGTAAGTGCCGACAAGTCCCAGCCCAAGAAGGTTAAGCATGCCAAAAAATAAAACCACAAGCATGGTGGCCGCATAGCCAGGCACATTGATGCGCCCAGCCGCGTGAGCAATAAATACACCAGCACCTAAAGCCATCGACATAATGCAGCCAAGCACGCCAATACGAATCAATAACCTAATAGGATAGTCGGTAAAGGCGAAGATGCTATCCATCATATAGTCAATCTTCTTTTTCAGAGTCCAGCTTGATTTTCCTTCTTGGCGTATCAAGCGCTCATAACTGACCAGCTTCCTTCGAAAACCAAGCCAGAAGATAAGCGCAATCAATGATGACCGAGATTCCTCCAATTTCAATAACTGATCGCGAAATGCACGGTTACATCCGAACACATCAACTCCACCTTCCGGCATATCGGGAACGACCATCTTCCGATACAAAGACCAAAATATCCCGGAAGCTATCCGCGAAAAATATGGATCGTTGCGGCTCTCACGCGTACCAATAACTACATCATATTCCTCATTCACCAGCGCGGCGAAGAATGCGATCAATAGTTCGGGAGGTTCTTGTAGATCAGCTGCCATCACTCCAAAATATTCTCCCCTTGCAACTGCAAGCCCGCTTCTGATAGCTGGAAATGATCCAAAATTACGGGAATGAAGCAGCAATTGTGCAGGGAAATCGAGCTGATGCAAAGATGCTTTGAGCATCGCAAATGACTGATCTGGGCTGCCATCGACAACGAAAACAACCTCCATCTGCCTGCCAAGTTGATGCCCCATATCTGACAAGACCTCTAGCAATCTTGGGATCGAAGCCTCATTTTTATAAACGGGTATAACTACCGTATATTTCATATTTCCCACGCATTGACCGCAGAAATAACTTGGTCCACCAATGAATCATTCATTTCTGGATAGCATGGCAAGGTCAATATTTCACTGCAAAGTCTCTCAGTATTCTTCAGCTCTATTTCTGCGAATTTATCTTTAAATAAAGGTTGGCGGTAATCTGGTATTGGATAATGTATATCTGACGATATACCGAAACCATTCAAATATGCCTGCAGTAGATTTCGTTTGCTGCTTTGAATCACATACAAGTGAGCGACATAATCAGCACTACCTATAGGTGGCAAGGTTATTTCTGTATGCTTAATTTTTAAAGAATATCGTTTGGCAATCTGACGTCTGCGTTTGTTAGCGGCATCCAAGTCTGGCAAAAACACCGCCAATATAGCAGCTTGAATCTCATCCAGGCGACTATTTCTAGCCCCCCCATATTCAACACAATATTTAGAAGACCAGCCGTACTGGCGTAAGCGCTTAACTTTTTCTGCAATGTCTTGGCGGTTAGTAACGACGGCACCACCGTCTCCAAGAGCTCCTAGATTTTTCGTTGGATAGAAACTAAAGCTACTTGCATCGCCGAATGTACCAGTTCGCTGAGAATCGACCGATGCACCATGCGATTGGGCGCAATCTTCCAACAAGGGAACACCTGACTTTTTGCAAAGCTGGGAAATTTCTCTTATTTCTGGTGCGGCCAAACCATAAAGGTGCGTCACAACAACTGCTTTGACGCCCGCATTAATTGCACGCTCCACTTCACTAAGTGTTGTATTTCTTGTTATTAAGTCAACATCCATAAAAAATGGATTTGCTCCGATCGCAAGCATTGCGGTCGTTGTGTACATTCCAGCATTTGCGACCGTAGCTACAGTATCGCCCTGATCAACTCCAAGCGCTTTGAGAGCGAGCTCAATTGCATCTGTACCGTTGGCCAAACTAATACAATAATTTGCGCCAAGATATCTGGCAAAAATATCCTCAAAATTTTTGACTTCCGGACCTAGAACAAGCCAACCACTATCTATAACACGGTTTGTAGCAGATTTTATCTGCTCTTTATAGGTACTAATTTTTTCAGCCAGATTATTGATTTGCATAAAATCTCCAACGTAAAGAACTAAATTTAAGCTGGTATTCTCTTTTCTGTATATCGGAATACAGGGCAAAGAAAGCCAACTTGGAGAAAAGTAGCATATAAAATGCGACCAACTCTTTATTAGCCTACATTTTTCAAAATCTCAATCAATTGCTTCGCACTTTTATTCCATGTCAGCCATGGCATATTTTCCGAGCTGACATGTAAATTTTTACTAAACAAATCCATCCACCGAATAATAGTATTACTCAATTCTTGAGTATTTCCAGATTCGAAATAAGAAGCATGATCTCCGGCAACCTCACGAAAAACCTTTATATCACGAGCAAGGATCGGCAAGCCATGCTGAGCAGCCTCAATCAAAGGGAGACCAAATCCCTCTCCGTATGAAGCTGCGATTAAACAGCTGCTGCTATCGTAAATATTTTCCAAATACTCATCACTCGCCTCTTCCAACCAGAATAATTGCCTATCGCGTTGCGGATGATTTTTCAATCGACTTATCAGAGAGTCAACCATCCACCCCTCTTTTCCGACAATGACCAAATTCACCGCAAGACCGGATTTCCATATCGCATCGAATGCATCAATTATCTCAAAATGTCCTTTTCGAGGCTCCAATGTTCCAACCATTAAAAAGCTGGTACGACAGCGAAGTAACTCTAGAGTTGCTTCGGCATCCGTTGGCAAACCTCTAGTTGGTAATGAACAACTCACGTCCGCCCCCAAATGGAACCAGTCAATTTTGAATGAACGACTATGGCTGATTGCTTTCTGGCGAATCCATTCACTCATTTCTTCGGCAACGGTTCTGGATATACAGACCACTCCACCCAAAGTCGATATGATCGACATCCACTCATCTACAACTTCGTGAACTTTATGCTTGGGATCCCAAAATTCTGGAAATTGAACGGGCAGCAAGTCATAAACCATGAAACGAACGTCCACTCCAGCTGCATATAGTTTCTCAAGAAATCCCCGATGAACCCTAGGAACATGATGATTCAAATCAAGTGAGAAGAATATATCGCCAGGAGAGTAATCTATAATTTCGTCCACAATCGATTCATCTTGTCTTCCAGAAAACCGCGCCGTGAAACGTCGAGCGTATCGATACCCCTGTTCAACAGTGGCATATACGGGCTCTATTCGATAATCATCTGGAGGATTCTTTAGCCATTCTCCAAGAATTGAACGCACTACGCGCTGAATACCTGTCCTCGCATCCCGCTGAGCTAGTTCAGAAATATCTACCAGAAGTTGCTTGCGCGAGTAATTTTCCTTGACAAGCCTAGATTTGAGGACTTCCGTACTTTCCTGCCAAGTCAACCACCTTATTCCCAAAGACTTTGGACATGTATCCTCTCGATATGATTCAAGCCAGATACTCAAATTCGAGGCGAGATCTTCCGCAGTGTCTCCGTCAAAATAAAAAGCATTTTCTCCCGCAACCTCCCTGAATACAGGGATGTCGCGAGCAATTATAGGAATCCCATGACGAGCTGCCTCAATAAGAGGTAAGCCAAACCCTTCATTAATACTGGCCGCAATCAAACATGTACTGCACGCATATATTTCGTCAAGAAATTCGTCACTAATACCTTTCAGCCAAAAAAGTCGCCTGCCATTCTCAATGTGGCTCTCGATTCGGTGGGCCAGAGATTCTGTTCGCCATCCCAATTGACCGACGAAGACTAAATTGACATTTTCATTCGCGATCCAGAGTTTTTCCACTGCATCAAGAATCTGCGCCTGACATTTACGAGGCTCAATTGTAGAAACGGCAAGAAAAGTAGGACAAGACTTCAACGTCTCAAGGAGAGCTGGAGCGTCTGCAGGGAGTCCTTTAGATGGCATTGATCCATCGAGATCCGCACCCATGTGAACCCAATTTATACCCAGCCGGGAATTCGCGTAAATTTTATTTTTCTCAATCCAATCCTTATAAGCATCTGCAGTTGATTTTGAAATACAGATTGCCATATCCTGCTTGGAGATCATTTCCAACCATTGCTCGTGCAAATTCCTGATATCGCTATCTTTAAATAGACCTTCCAGCTGTATGGGTAGCAGGTCATACATCAGAAATTTGACTACCACCCCTTCATGACGAAGTCTTGCATAAAAATCCGCCTGCTTGAGCTGAACGTGGTGCTGCATATCTAGACCAAAGAATATGTCACCACGCTGCCATCGGATGGGAGCGTCTATAGAAGCCAAAGCAGTAGCAGAGATCCCAATAGCGGAAACTGAAAATCTTTGGGTATATTCACGAGCATATCGATAACCTTCATCGATTGACGCGTAAACAGGCTCGACTCGAAAACCAGATGGCGGGTTTCTCAATAAATGACAAAGATAACTACGGACGACCCGCTGTACTCCTGTTGCGGCATCGTTGCGGCAGAGTTCAGAAATATCCAAGAATAGCTGGCGCTCCAAGCCAGCAGAGTCGTTTTGTGCGATTTGAGTTGCTAATGTCAACAACTCTCCACGTCCATTTTCATGAAGAAAAGGGGCAATAACATTCAGTAAATCTGAATAATTAATTTTTCTTCGCAATGAACTCAAATCGGAATTGGAATCTTTCTTTTTTACTTCGTTTTCCCAAACCTCAATTGCACATTGTGCAGTACTATCCCATGTGAACTTTCTGGCTTGTACCAGACTGTGTTCACGTAATCGAGTCAGATAGTCTTCATCAACAAGTGCATCATGGATTTTTTTCCTCATGCCCTCGATATTCATGGGATCAAATAGCGCTTCATTCAATCCAACGACTTCTGGCAGGCTTGTGGTGTTAGCTGCAATGACGGCGGCTCCGCAAGCCATGGCTTCAAGAGCCGGCAGTCCAAATCCCTCATGGAGCGACGGAAACACAAAGAACTTGCAAAGATTGTAGATTTTTACCAAATCTTCATCGCTGATGTATCCACTAAAAAGCAGATCGTCTGATGATAATCCACATGAACTTGCAAAACGCCGAAATTCCAGAACATAATTTTCCGGCATTCTTCCAGCAAAAATCAATTGATTCCCTTGACGCAAATCTTCAGGGAGCAGTGACCATGCCTCAATTAACCGTTTTAGATTTTTTCTTTCATCGGCGCCGCCCGTATACAATGCAAAAGGTCTATTTATCCCGAATTTTTCTCTCAAGGACTGCGACTCAGAACAATCGATTTTCACGACCTTGAATATAGCATCCACCCCCAAACTTGCATTAATAACAGATCCATCAGATAACTGCAGACTATTTATAACCTCCTGTCTTGAAGATTCAGAAATTGCTATAAACGAAGAAGCCTTTCGCAAATAGTCAATTTTTTTAAAATAATGATTCTTATATTTCGGATTAGGAGATAAATATTTATCTGCGCGCAGCAAAGGGATGAGATCGTAGATTGTTACACTGACCTTTGTGTGTCGGTCAAATTCTCCGATACTTGTGACTGCGTCGTCCTCGTAGCCCTCAAAGAGGCTACATACATGAATAATATCTGGCAGAAGAGACGCCAGAAATTTTTCGCGGACATGTTCGGCAACTTGGCGCCGATTCTTATTTTCATCAGCATCCTCGCGAACTGGGCCAGGCGCATGCCATATAAGAATATTCTCTTGGGGTAGCAAGCCATCGAAGGCTGCGCGAATCGGATCTATCGACTCAGGGAAAAGCCCGCTAAGAGCGAGAATTACCTCATGCTCACCGCGATTACGAACAACGGCCTGAGTAAATGCAAGGGTATAACGGCCAATACCACGAAATCGGCTTTCGGTCTGTGCGCCTTGGAGGTCAATAACGATTCGCATCAATCAGTCCTGTTGCTCTTGTCAAGTGCTGCTTGGATATCTATATAAATCTGGCGAGCGTGTGGTGTGATATTCGTCAAAGACCTCTCGACTGGCTCACGGGCTAGCGCGGCAGGAGATTGAGATTGAGATTGAGTAGCAACATACACCAAGCCATCATGCCAAGCCGCTTCCAGCAGCTGCTGGCGTAAAGCGGGGAATCGATGCATCAGCCATTGATTAATTCGATAGCTCAGAACGGGCCGACGTAAAATAGCCGCCATCAACTTAGATAATGGCTTTCGAAAAATGACGATAGCGTTGCGGATGACACAGTTTGCCACGCTACGAAAACCTTGCCCCGGATGCATGATGAAGCTGGCAGCCCATCGCACAGGAGCAGTTATACGCCATGACCAACTTGCCTTCAAAGCATTGCACTCTGCTTGCAAAGTATTCGACTGCTGCCACCAATAATGTGAACTCCCGCCAAGTTCATCAATTTTCTTTTCATGTTCCCGAACACTATTTTCGGCGGAAATAGCGCGCAATTCGAAATTAGCGGATTTCTCCTCCAAAATCGAAAGCTTTCTTTCCGAATTCTCAAATTGCTGCTGAACCCAGGACAATTGATTATCAAACGCTTCAGCCTGAGGTATTTTTCCTTGCAAAGCCTGCTCAAGCCTGTGAAACGATTTTTTCAACAGCGTCAAATCATTTTCATGAGACTCTGCCATTGCCAACAGTTCCAGATGTGATTGATGCTTATCCGTATTGGGTTGATAGCGAATACGATTCATATAGACTTTTTGCCCCTGCAGCGCATCTTCGATTGCCTTCATCCAGGCATCCATGGGCTCTTGCAATGGAGTTTCTTGCACATCTTGCGGAATATGCAATAGCGTCTGATACATTAGTTCGAATGACCATGTAACCAGTGGCCGATGCCAAAAAGCATGAGCCCAGGCGTGATAAGGCTGAGGCAGTCCAAAAGGACTGATGGCAATAGTTCGCAAACTATCATTTGGATTTTCCACCACGCCAGTAGCAACTTCTTTTACAAAAACGAAAAATGAAAGAAAAATGTTACCTGGCCATGCGCAATCCTGAGCACTGGTAGTTATAGATCCACAATCAATAATATATGTAGCACCGGCATCCCCAACTAGTACATTCCAAGTACGGACATCGTTGTGATAAAGCCCCTGTTTCTCCAGCACGACCAATTGTTGAAGTACGGCAACGATCAAGGCTCGGCGATCAAATATCAGGTTTTCACGCAAAATATCCAGCAACAATCGTCCACGCAGGCGCTCTGCAACAATCCACGCTCCATTCTGATTTTCACCAAAATACAATAATTTTGGCGAAAGAAATCCTGGTGGTGGATTCTTTAGAAATTCGACTTCTTTTTCAAACTCAATTTTATTGAACGAGCCTCTTGGATGATCAAGTCTATAGAGCTTCAAGAAGCTCTCTTCACTGAAAAAATAACGGCGACTATCTTGATGAGTCCCATCCGCTAGAGCATGGGGCTCATGAGACCATTCTTGAATTTTCTCGACATCATCATCTAGCGCCCAGTACAGATTACTGGCGATAAAAAGAGGGCGCGGAATTGGAGCTAGGTGCGTAGAATGCCGAGCCAGTTCATGCACATAGGCGATCCCCTCCATTAACTCGCGAGGGTCCTGCGGCTGCGTCAATGCCCAATAAAGAGGTTCTTCTCGCAGTGCCAGTTCCAATATCAGAACAGCAGCATGTGATGCAATATTCTCCAGCAAGGCCTTTACCGACAGAATCCCTTTTTCGTGAACAATATGGTGAAAAACGCTAAGCCCAAGAACCAGATCATATTGTCCAATCTCCAATTGCTCAACAATATCCTCTATGCGGCCCGTTTCGAAATTGACATGCAATTCCGGATGCTCTTGCGCAAGGGCATTGCATACTGCGATATTCTTATCCAGAAAATCAATACCCTGGACATTCGCACCATGCCGAGCTAAGCTCAAGCTAAAATAGCCTTGTGCGCAGCCAAGATCCAATACTTGAAGAGGCCTCCCAAGCAACCGTTGCAACGCATCGTAAATCTGAGTAATCTTGGCCAACCTATCGGCACAAGGTCGGGATACTTGATCTGATAACTCTGGATGATCAAAGATGGGTTGATAGATTTCCGGCAATTCGGATACGAGAGTCTTAATCATACGGCGATGGCCCCAGATTTTTCATCGTGGCAGTGGAATGACGCCCTCAGATCGACAATCCCCCAGAATTGCATTGGACGTCCCACATGGATCATCAGTGAGTCATAGCGCCGGTCAAGTGGGGTCAGCTCTTGCAAGGGATGTCCAGATGAAATGCCAAATGACACCAAATAGTGTCCTTCATTGAGTGCTAAAGGCAAAGAAAATTGAAATACCTTCACATCCCCTGCCCGAACTGAAATGTTTTCTCGCCCATCGGTGGAAACAAATGAATTTGTTCCGTAAAGGAAAATTCCTTCCAATGTCTTTATCAAAAATCCAGGGACAACGCTATCAGCATCCAAATCAAACCGAACCTTGAAATAGAAATTCGTGACAGCGTTGCTTTCTATTCGCGAAGGATAATTCTCTCCTGCTGCAGTGAAGAAATAATCAATAATTGCGGCACCACCATGACCCCAGCGATGCTCATCTTTGCGATACCCCAATCGGGAATGGAAGGTATCCACGTTTCCATCCGACATTATCTGTTGAACAGAATTATCGGCTGATATTTGCGACTCACTATTTTCTTTTTTCTTCCCAAATAGCTCATCCAGATAGCGATTCGTTACTTCCCGGGCAGGCCCATCTTGTTCTACAAATCCATTTTTCAGGAGGATGGCACGCTCGCAATGTTTAACCACATCCCCAGGACTATGGGAAACAAGCAGCAATGTCGTACCTTGCTCTCTGAAGGATGCAATGCGCTGGAAACATTTCGCCTGAAAATATGCATCCCCTACAGACAAGGCTTCATCCACGATGAGCACATCGGGTCTTACAGCTGTCGCCACACTGAACGCGAGCCGCATCTGCATCCCGCTTGAATACATTCTGACAGGACGATCAATATAGTCACCAATTTCAGCAAATTCCTCTATACTCGGCATGCTGGACATTATCTCGTCGAAACTCAATCCAAGCAGTTGCCCTGCCATAAAGACATTCTGTCGGCCCGTAAAATCCGGATGAAATCCCATCCCAAGTTCAAGCAATGCCGCAACTCGACCTTTTATTTTCACACTCCCATTTGTCGGTTGCGTAGTTCCCGTGATTATTTTTAGTAAAGTACTTTTCCCTGCCCCATTGACGCCCAAAATTCCGATAGACTCGCCAGCATTGACAGTGAAATTGAGATCGCGCAAAACCCACTTCTTCTCATGAACTGGTTTATCAGTCAGCCATTCTCGAACTCGAGCCCATTTACCTGCATAACGCTTGTATGCTTTACTGACATTGGAAACGACAAGAATTTCCATCAGAGTTCATCCACAAGTTCACCCGAACGGGTGAGAAAAAAATGCGCACCAAGCAGCAAAAAAATGACTGTAAAAACCGCCAAAGGGAGCAGGGAATAAGGGTCGGGCACGGTTTTGGCGAGAAAAATATCTTGATATGCAGATATCAGCGGCTGCATGGGGTTATACCGCATTACGCTGCGAATTTTTTCTGGTAATGCTGGCAAAGTATAGACAATTGGCGTAAGCCAGAACCAGAACTGCAATACAACACCAGTAAGTTGGCCCACATCTCGAAAGAAAACGTTGAGTGTTCCAAGGAATACCCCCAGTCCCAGTGTAAACAGTAGTTGCAGCAAAAGTAACGGGAAGAATGCCAAAATAGACCAACCCGGCCAATGCCCGATAATCACCAGAAAAATCAAATAGAAGCCAAAGACAATTCCAAAATTAATAAGCGCAGAAATCGCAACAATCGTTGGCAGGCAAATACGAGGAAAGTTGGATTTTTTAATCAAATTTCCGTGTTCCAGAAAAACGCTATTCAAGCGCCCAAGCATCTCTGCAAAAAGACTCCAGGTGATTACTCCCGCGCATAGATAAATACTGAATGCGAAAGGAGTTTGCTCATGCCCAGGTAGCGTTGGCCGCATCAGCTGACCAAAGACCACTGTATATATGACGATCATGGCCAATGGATTCGCTACTGACCAGAACGCACCAAGCAGCGATTCCCGGTATTTCCCATGAAATTCCCGCATGACGCTGCTCCATACGAACCCGCGATAAGCCCAGAGAGCTCGCAGCATGGCAAGGCCGGGCATGCTCACTTGCTCTCCAGCGTTACGGCAACACGGCCATAGGTATCCTCGAATCGAACAATGTCGTCTTCCCCCAGATAACTACCCGACTGGACCTCGATGATCTCGAGAGGAACCTTGCCGGGATTGGCCAGGCGATGCGTATGGCCCAGCGGGATGAAGGTGGACTCGTTTTCCGCCAGCAGGAAGGTTTTGTCACCGTTGGTGACTTCGGCCGTTCCCTTGACCACGACCCAGTGCTCGGCCCGGTGATGGTGCATCTGCAGGCTCAGTTGCGCGCCTGGATTGACCACGATGCGCTTGACCTGGAAGCGCTCGCCACTGTCGATGCTGTCGTACCAGCCCCAGGGGCGGTGTACCTTGCGATGCGAGGAGGCCAGCTTTCGCTTTTGCGCCTTGAGCTCTGCCACGATCTTCTTGACATCCTGTGTCCGACGCTTGTCCGCGACGAGGATCGCATCTGCCGTTTCAACCACCACAATGTTGTCGACTCCGACCGTGGCCACGAGGCAGGTTTCGGAGAACAGCAGGCTGTCGTGGGTATCGATCGCCAATGTCTGACCGGCATGGGCATTGCCCTGGGCATCCCGCGGCAGAATGTCCCACAGGGCATCCCATGCGCCAAGATCGGACCAGCCGGCATCCAGGGGAACTACGCGGGCAGGGATCTCCAACTGCTGGTTGCCGGGCAGATGCTCCATGACTGCATAGTCGATCGAGTCGGAAGGGCAGCTGGCGAAGAGTTCGGCGTGGGGCCGGATGAAGTCCAGGTCCTGGCTGCTCTGTTCAATGGCTGCCCGGCAAATCTGGAGCATTTGCGGCTGCAGGGCGGCCATGGCCTTGAGCCACTGGTCTGCGCGCACCATGAACAGGCCGCTGTTCCACAGATAGTTGCCGCTCTCCACGTACTTCTGCGCAATCTCCAGACAGGGTTTTTCCGCAAAGCTCTGGATGGCGAAGGCGTTGGAACCCTCGACGGCCTGCGCCTTCTGGATGTAACCGTATCCAGTTTCCGGACGGTTGGCCACGATGCCGAAGGTCACCATGGCGCCATCCTTGGCCAGCTGCCATGCTGTTTCCACGGCTTCGTGCAACTGAGTCACGTTGTTCATGACATGGTCGGCAGGCATGGCAAGCAAGACAGCCTGAGGTTCTGCCACCAAGGCCGCAAGAGTCAATGCCGGCGCTGTATTGCGGCCGACAGGCTCAAGCACCAGCCGGGCCCCTGCGATGCCTGCCTCGTGCAGCTGCTGAGCCGCCAGAAAGCGATGCTCGCCATTGCAGATCACGATAGGAGGGGCATTCGGGATATGGGAAGCCACGCCATCCAATCGCTTCGCCGTGTCTTGCAGCATGGAGACCCCATCGCCACTGAGAGCCAGGAACTGCTTTGGATAGGTTTCGCGCGAAAGGGGCCACAGTCGGGTGCCGGAGCCACCACACAAAATAACGGGAAGCAGAGGAGATGTCATGAGGACGAGGATTCAGAAGAAACGTGACGAAGATTTTCAGCATCGGCCTCCAGCATCGCCAACCGCTGATTCAACCGCCGCACATCGCGCTCGATGCGGGTGTTGACCATGTCGGCATGCAAGGCCTTGATGAGCAGGACGATGCTGGCCAGCAGCAGCAGCATGGCCGGTGGATAGCTGATGCCCAGCACCGCTGCCAGGCGGTTGATCATCCCGGGCCAGACGCCCAGCACGACGGCAGCCACGGCAACGACCACCCAGAACAGGCCGTGCATGAGATAGAGGTGGTCGCGCCGAATCAGGTACAGGATCAGCGCGGCCAACCCTATGCCCATGAAAGTCGTTGTTACCTGAAGGGAAGCCATATTGATAATCAAAAGCTACCGAATGAACGCATTCGGTTGATGCAGGGCACGCCTGAAACCAGCGCTATTGCCGTATGAAACGGTCCAAACCACCCAGGGAATACGTAAAACCTCCCATTGTAGGTTCCGCATCATGTTCCGAAGTCGCTTCCCCCTCTCGTTTCGCCCTGGCCTTGACAGGGATGTGGCGCCGTATTTCACAGCTCCTGCAGAAGCGGCAGGATCAAGCCTTGGTGACAGGCGACGCTCCTGCAGCACTACACTGAAGCATTGACCTGAAGCACCTGCCACGCACTGTTGCTTGCGTGCACCCTCATATATGCCATCTTCCACCACCCAGCTCCTGGTCATAGACCCCCAGAACGACTTCTGCGATCTGCCTGAGGGCTGGTGTCCTGGCGGACTACGCCCCAGCCTTCCCGTGGCGGGCGCCCATGCCGACATGCAGCGGCTTGCCGGTTGGATACGGCGCGAGGGGGCGAAGGTGGACGCCATCACGGTGACGCTGGACTCGCATCAGCGCTACGACATCGCCCATCCGGCTTTCTGGCAACAGGGCAATGGCGACGATGGCGGCGATGTGGCGCCGTTCACCGCGATCACGGCGGCGCAGGTGCGGGCGGGGGTGTTCCGGCCGCGCAACGCCGAGGCGCTGCAGCGCAGCCTGGACTATCTGGATGCACTCGAAGCCAACAGCCGCTACACGCTGATGGTCTGGCCCGTGCACT
>Ga0308157_10003616_pt1 | contig 22086 bp, 16 predicted proteins | sample PhyBR1_FD_201035 | JGI IMG/M metagenome (GOLD analysis project Ga0308157, IMG submission 201035) | Phyllosphere microbial communities from UC Gill Tract Community Farm, Albany, California, United States - DLSLB.R1 | ecosystem: Host-associated > Plants > Phyllosphere > Unclassified | place: USA...
ACTATAACCTGACAAAATAAACAAACAACCAGCATATAACTGCTGTATCATCCGTTATGATTTGCCATTCAAAAATAATGGCATCGATAAACAGACACGCTATTGAGATATCAAGCAACACGCGCACATCGTCATCGCCCCGCTGCTGCGGACTGAATCGGAGGCTCGTTGCCGGCGGGTGATCCCGTCCGACGACTCCAACTTGCTTCGTCGTCCCGGCGCGAGTCACTACTCTAGCAGTTCTTCGCGGCCTGGTCCAACTCCGCTCCGTGTGCCCCCGGTCACCTCCGGATCGCGGTGCGATCCTTCCGTGTCCGAGTCACGGCCGCCGGCCCGGTCTCCCGATCCGGCGGATCCTCAGCGTGCCCCAGTCGCTCCTCGCCGTGCGCCTCCCGGGGGGAGGCTCTCGGCCTTCGCGTCTGCGTCCTCGCTGCTGACAAGGGAAGACATTACGGGTCCCCGAGGGGGGCGTCAAGCCGCTCGATTCAGCCCCTGTTCACCTCCGAGGCATGGCATCGCTGCAGGTCAGGCATGTCTTGACGCCGCCGGAAAGCGCTCGTTCACCGGCGTGTGACCCACGCTTGAGAGAGGGGTCACCGCGGCTTATGGTCAGTTTGACAAGCGGTCAGCGCAGCGGCTATCCGGACCCCGTTCGAGAGGGCGTCCCGACATGCGCCGAGCCCCGCCCCCGACGCAGGGTCGGGAGCGGGGCTCGGTGGAGGTCCGGGGACCGTCGGCCGGTGGTCCGGAGATGATCCGGTCCGGTGGCCCGTCGCGGTCAGTCCGCGCGGTGCACCATCGCGGCGTTCTTCCGTCCACGGCGCAGCAGCAGTCGAGCACCGGGCAGAGCCTCGAACTCCCCGACCTCGCGGGCGAGGTCGTCGGCCGAGACCTTCTCGCCGTTCACGGAGAGCCCTCCCCCGTCGGCGTCCCGTCGGGCGGCGCCCTTGGACTGGGCGATGCCGGCCCCGACGAAGGCGTCCACGAGCGGCGTGGTCGCGGAGACCTCGGCGCCGGGCAGCTCGCGAGCGATCGCGAGGATCGTCTGCTCGTCCAGGGCGCGCACGTCGCCCCGCCCGAAGAGCACGGCCGCGGCGGACTTCGCCTGCTCGGTGGCGCGGGCGCCGTGGACCATCGTCGTGAGGTCGTCGGCCAGGGCCTTCTGCGCGGCCCGCTCGTGGGAGGCCGACTCGGTGGCCTGCTCGAGCTCTGCGATCTCCTCCTGCGTGCGGAAGGTGAAGTAGCGCAGGTAGTTCAGGACGTCCGCATCGGCGGCGTTGAGCCAGAACTGGTGGAAGGCGTAGGGGCTCGTGAGCTCCGCGTCCAGCCACACCGCGCCGCCCTCGCTCTTGCCGAACTTCGTGCCGTCCGACTTCGTGACGAGCGGAGTCGTCAGCGCGTGCACGTCGTGCCCCTCGACCTTGTGGATCAGCTCCACGCCGGAGAGCAGGTTGCCCCACTGGTCGTTGCCCCCGTACTGGAGGGAGACGCCGTGCCGGCGATGCAGCTCGAGGTAGTCGATGCCCTGCAGCACCTGGTAGCTGAACTCGGTGTAGCTGATGCCCTCGTCGCTCTGGAGACGGCGCGCGACGGTGTCCTTCGCCAGCATCGTGCCCATGCGGAAGTGCTTGCCCATGTCGCGCAGGAAGTCCAGCGCGCTCATCTGTCCGATCCAGTCGAGGTTGTTCACCATCGTCACGGCGAACTCCCCCTCCAGGTCGAGGAAACGGGAGATCTGGCCGCGCAGGCTCTCGACCCAGGTGGAGACGATCTCCGCGTCGTTGAGCACCCTCTCGCCGGACATGCGGGGATCACCGATCAACCCGGTCGCCCCACCCACGAGGGCGTAGGGGTGATGGCCGGCCAGCTGCAGGCGCCGCATGGTGAGCACCTGGGTGAGGTGGCCGACGTGCAGCGAGGCGGCGGTCGGGTCGAACCCGCAATAGAGGCTGATCGGTCCGTCCGCCAGAGCGCTTCCGAGCGCCTCGCGCCCGGTGGTCTGCACGACGAGTCCTCGCCAGGCGAGCTCGTCCAGGACGGAATGCATCGATCGTCTCCTCGGTGTGCTGGGGTGCGGCACCCGGTCGGTGCCGCGGTCATTGTCCCCCACCCGCGGGGCGGGGTGCCACGCGATATCGCGCGAGCACGGCTGTGCGGGGAGGGGGGCGGCGGCCGCGAGGGGGACGTGAGCGGCACGAGACCTGCACATAGCAGGTCTCGTGCCGCGCACGTCCCCTCGATGGACACTGCACCGCTCCGGGTTCCGGGTCGCGGCACCGGGCCCGGGCCGGCAGCTCGCCAGGTCCCGGGCCCCGCCCGGTGACCGGGCGGCTCGCCGGAGCCCCGGCCCCGTTTCGTCGCCGGCCTCAGGATGCGGCGCGGTCCCGGGTGAAGGCGCGCAGATCGACGACCGCGGCTGCGGCCGCCTCCGTCTGCTCGGCGACCCGCACCGGGGCGGTCCCGCCCTTCGCGTCGCGGGAGGCGATCGAGCCCTCGACCGAGAGCACGTCCCGCACGGAGCCGTCGAGATGCTCGGAGATCTCCGCGAGCTCGGCATCGGTGAGGTCCCACAGCTCCTTGTCCTGGGACTCGGCGACCTTCACGCAGGCACCGGAGATCTCGTGCGCGACCCGGAAGGGCACGCCGCGGCGCACGAGGTGGTCGGCGATGTCGGTGGCGAGGGAGAAGCCCTGGGGGGCCAGCTCCGCCATCCGCTCGGTGTGGAAGGTCAGCGTCGCCATCATCCCGGTGAACGCCGGGAGCACGAGGTCCAGGGAGTCGACCTGGTCGAAGACCGGCTCCTTGTCCTCCTGCAGGTCACGGTTGTACGCGAGCGGCAGGGCCTTGAGCGTGGTCAGCAGCCCCACCAGGTCCCCGACGACGCGGCCGGCCTTGCCGCGGGCGAGCTCGGCGATGTCGGGGTTCTTCTTCTGCGGCATGATCGAGGAGCCGGTGGAGAAGGAGTCGTCCAGGGTGATGAACGAGAACTCCTTGGTGTTCCACAGGATGACCTCCTCCGCGAGGCGCGAGAGATCGATGCCGATCATCGCCAGGACAAAGGAGAACTCCGCGGTCAGGTCCCGGGAGGCGGTCCCGTCGATCGAGTTCCACACGGAGTCGGAGAACCCGAGCTCCCGGGCGACGGCCTGCGGGTCCAGGCCCAGGCTCGAGCCGGCCAGGGCCCCCGAGCCATACGGCGAGCTGTCCGCGCGGGCGTCCAGGTCCCGCAGTCGCTCCACGTCCCGCAGCAGGGGCCACGCATGGGCCAGCAGATGGTGGCTCAGCAGCAGCGGCTGGGCGTGCTGGAGGTGGGTGCGTCCCGGCATGGGCGCGCCGTGCACCTCGCGCGCCCTGGCCAGGAGCACGTCGACCAGGTCGAGCACCTGGCCGCCGATCGCGCGGGACTGGTCCCGGAGGAACAGGCGGATCAGGGTGGCGATCTGGTCGTTGCGGGAGCGGCCGGCGCGCAGCTTGCCGCCGAGGTCCTTCCCGGCCCGCTCGACGAGCCCGCGCTCGAGGGCGGTGTGCACGTCCTCGTCGTCGGGCGCTGCGGCGAAGGCCCCGGAGGCGACGTCGGCCGCGAGCCGGTCCAGCGCGTCCTGCATCCCCGCGAGCTCCTCGTCGCTCAGCAGCCCGGCGGCGTGGAGCACGTTCGCATGGGCCTTCGAGCCGCGCAGGTCGTACTGGGCGAGGCGCCAGTCGAAGTGCGTGGACACCGACAGCGCCGCCAGGGCGGCCGCCGGCCCGGAGCCGAAGCGCCCGCCCCACAGGGAAGCCTTCTCCTGGGCGGCCGACGGGTCAGCGGCGGGAGTCCCCCCGGCCGACGGGTCCGCGGCGGGAGCCACCCCGGCCGACGGACCTCCGGTGGACGTCCCTCCGGCCGACGGACCTGGGGCCGAGGCGCTCGGGGCCGGGGCCCCGGGGACGGCAGGATCCTGGCTCATGCCTGGTCCTCGGCCGCGTCGAGGTCCTCGCCATTGCCCAGGGCCACGTCGCGGGCCGCGGCCTGCTTCGCGGCGAGGCCGTAGATGTCGATGAAGCCGCGGGCGCTGGCCTGGTCGAAGGTGTCGCCCTCGTCGTAGGTGGCCAGGTTGAAGTCGTACAGGCCGGTCTCCGAGCGGCGCCCGGTGACGGTTGCGCGGCCGCCGTGCAGGGTCATGCGGATGTCGCCGTTCACGTAGCGCTGGGTGTCCTCGATGAAGGCGTCCAGGGACTTCTTCAGCGGGGAGAACCACTGGCCGTCGTAGACCATCTCGGTCCAGCGGTCCCCGACCTGGCGCTTGAAGCGGGACTGCTCGCGCTCGAGGGTCACGCGCTCGAGCTCCTGGTGCGCGGTGATCAGCGTCATCGCGCCCGGCGCCTCGTAGACCTCACGGGACTTGATGCCCACCAGGCGGTCCTCGACGATGTCGATGCGGCCCACGCCCTGGGCGCCGGCGCGGCGGTTGAGCTCCTGGATCGCCTCGAGCGCGGTGACCGCCCGGCCGTCGATCGCGACGGGCACACCGCGCTCGAAGGAGATCACGACCTCGTCGGCGACCGGCGGGAAGGCCGGATCGTCGGTGTAGCTGAAGACGTCCTTGGTGGGCTCGTTCCAGATGTCCTCGAGGAAGCCGGTCTCGATGGCGCGGCCCCACACGTTCTGGTCGATCGAGAAGGGGTTGTGCTTCGTGGTCGCGATCGGCAGGCCCTTGCGCTCGGCGTACTCGATCGCCTTGTCGCGAGTGAGTGCGAGGTCGCGCACGGGCGCGATGCACTTCAGCTCGGGGGCGAGCGAGGTGATCGAGACCTCGAAGCGGACCTGGTCGTTGCCCTTGCCGGTGCAGCCGTGGGCGACGGTGGTGGCGCCGTACTTCTTCGCGGCCTTGACCAGGTGCTTGGTGATCACCGGGCGGGAGATCGCCGAGACGTTCGGGTAGGCGTCCATGTACAGCGAGTTCGCCTTCAGGGCGGGCATGCAGTACTCGTCGGCGAACTCGTCGCGCGCGTCGGCGACGTACGCCTCGACGGCGCCGCAGTCCAGGGCGCGCTGGCGGATGACCTCGAGGTCCTCGCCGCCCTGGCCCACGTCGACCGCGCAGGCGATGACGTCGGCGCCGGTGGCGTCGTGGATCCAGCCGATGGCGACGGAGGTGTCGAGGCCTCCGGAGTAGGCGAGGACGATCTTCTCGGTCATGGGGATGCTCCTGTGTCGTGGGGTGGTGGTCCTGACGGACCGTGCTGGGGGGCGGGGGCGGGACCCAGCCCCGAGATCAGGGGGTCATGCGGGGCGAGGGGACGTCGCCGTCCGCGCGGCGGTCGCGGGTCGTGCGGCGACCGGGGGCCGACGGCCGTGCGTCGGGCCCGAGGGCCGTGCGCCGAAGGCCGGGCGACGGCCGAGGACCGACGGCGGGCCGTGCCGGCGGGTGACGGTCACGGCGCCTCCCCCTCGTCCTCCGCGAGATCGCCGATCTCGCGTCGGCCCTCGGCGAGATCGAGCAGCCGCTCGGCGAGACGATCACCGCCCGAGGGGTCGCGGGAGACCAGCAGCACGGTGTCATCACCGGCGATGGTACCGAGCACGTCGGGCATGACGGAGCGGTCCATGGCGGAGGCGAGGTACTGCGCGCCGCCGGGCGGGGTGCGGACGACGACGAGGTTCCCGCTCGCCTCCGCGGAGACCAGCAGCCCCTCGGCGAGGCGGGGAAGCCGCGCCTCGAGCAGCTCTCCCTCGGTCCCGGCCGGTCGTGCCGTCCCGCCCTCCGGCGGGAGGCGGTAGACGAGGCTGCCGGCCGAGCCGCGGACCTTCTCGGCCTGCAGCTCGACCAGGTCCCGCGAGAGGGTCGCCTGGGTGACCTCGATGCCCTCCGCGGTCAGCAGCTGCGCGAGCTGGGACTGGGAGGAGACCTCCTCGTGGGTCAGCAGCTGCACGATCCGCTGCTGACGCGAGGTCTTGGTCTGCGCGAGGGCGCGTCGTGAGTCGTTCATACGCGCTCCCGGGCACCGCGGGTGCGGACATGCGGGAGGGCATGCGCGGCGGTGGAGTCGTCCGGGTGCTCGAGCAGCCAGGTCAGCAGCGCCTTCTGGGCGTGCAGCCGGTTCTCCGCCTCGTCCCACACCACCGAGGCGGGGCCGTCGATCACCTCCGCGGTGACCTCCTTGCCGCGATAGGCCGGCAGGCAGTGCAGGAAGATGCCGCCGGAGAGCTCCATCAGCTCGGCCGTGACCTGGAAGGGGGCGAAGGTCGCCTCGCCGCGGCCGTCCTCGCCCTCCTGGCCCATCGACACCCAGGTGTCGGTGAGGACGGCGGTCGCCCCGGCCACGGCCTCGCGCGGATCGTCGGTGACGAGCACCGCGCCGCCCGTGCGGGCCGCGATCTCCTCGGCGCGCGAGACCACCTCCGGGTCGGGGCGGTGGGAGGCGGGCGAGGCGATCCGCACGTCCATGCCCGCGGTCACGCCGCCGAGCAGGTAGGAGTGGGCCATGTTGTTCGCGCCGTCGCCGAGATAGGCGAGGGAGCGGCCGGCCAGCGCCGCCTCGCCCTCGGCGAGCCCGCCGCTGTGCTGGGCGATGGTCTGCAGATCCGCGAGGATCTGGCAGGGGTGGAACTCGTCGGTCAGCGCATTGACCACCGGCACGGTCGCATGGGCGGCCATCTCCTCGATCCGCTCCTGCCCGAAGGTGCGCCAGACGATCGCGGAGACCATGCGGGTGAGCACCTCGGTGGTGTCGGCGACGGACTCGCCGCGGCCCAGCTGGCTCGAGCCCGCATCGATCACCAGCGGGCTGCCGCCGAGCTCCGCGATCCCCGTCGCGAAGGAGACACGGGTGCGGGTGGAGGCCTTGTCGAACATGATCGCGACGGTGCGCGGGCCCTCGAGAGGGCGCTTCGCGAAGCGGTCGCTCGAGAGCTCGAGGGCGAGGGCGAGGACCTCCTTCTGCTCAGCGGGGCTCAGGTCGTCGTCGCGGAGGAAGTGGCGGGGCATGTCAGGACCTCTTCTCGGTGGTGGAGCCGACGGCGGGCGCTGCGTCGGCGGGCGCCGCGGCCCGTCCGGCGGACTGCTCGGCGGCGTCGAGCAGGGCGGGCAGCGCCTCGACGAAGGAGCCGAGCTCCTCGTCGGTGATGATCAGGGGCGGGGCGAGCCGCAGCGTGCTGGGGTTCGCGGCGTTGAGGATGAACCCGGCCTCGAGCGCGGCGGCGACGACCTGCGGGGCGATCGGCTCGGCGAGGGTGATCCCCTGCAGCAGCCCGGCGCCGCGCACCCCGGTGATCCTCGGGTCGCATGCGGCGAGCTCGGTGATCCGGGCCTGCAGCTGCGTGCCGAGGGTGCGGGTCGCGGCCAGCAGTCCGTCCTCGGCGAGCGTGCCGAGCACGGCGAGGGACACGGCGGAGCCGAGCGGATTGCCGCCGAAGGTGGTGCCGTGCTGGCCCGGGGTCAGCAGCGTGCTGACCTCCTCGCCGTAGGTGAGCACGGCGCCGATCGGGAATCCGGCGCCGAGGCCCTTGGCGAGGGTCATCACGTCCGGCTGCAGGCCATCGATCGCCTGGTGGGCGAACCACTCACCCGTGCGCCCCACCCCGGTCTGGACCTCGTCGAGGATCAGCAGGGTGCCGTGACGGGCGGTGAGCTCGCGGGCGGCGCGCAGGTACTCCACCGGCAGCGGCAGCACCCCCGCCTCGCCCTGGATCGGCTCGAGCACGAGCGCGGCGACGTCGCCCGGGGCGAGCGCCGCTTCGAGCGCCGCGACGTCCCCGGCGGGCAGGAACTCGACCCCGCCGGGCAGGGGCTCGAAGGGGGCGCGGTAGGCCTCCTTGTGGGTGAGGGCGAGAGCGCCCATGGTGCGGCCGTGGAAGCTCTTCTCCAGCGCGAGGATCCGGGGCCGCCCGGTGCGGCGCGCGATCTTGAAGGCCGCCTCGTTGGACTCGGTGCCGGAGTTCGTGAAGAACACGCCGGAGCCCTCGGGGGCCTGCGCGAGCTGCAGCAGGCGTTCGGCGAGCTCGATCTGGGTGGGGGTGGCGAAGAAGTTCGAGACGTGCACGAGGGTGCCGGCCTGCTTCGTCATCGCCGCGACCACGTCGGGGTGGGCGTGGCCGAGGGCGTTGACGGCGATGCCGCCGAGGAGGTCGAGGTACTCCTTCCCGTCGGCGTCCCAGACGCGGGTGCCCTCGCCGCGCACGAGCACCCGCTGCGGGGTGCCGAACACGCCGATCATCGAGCGGGAGTAGCGGCCGGCGAGCTCCTGGGCGACGGGCGCCGCCGTCGTGCCCTGCGGCTGCGTCTCCTGCTGCGGCTGCGTCTCAGACATAGTCGTCCCTCCTGACCATCGTGCCCACTCCCTTGTCGGTGAAGACCTCCAGCAGCACGGCGTGCTCGATCCTGCCGTCGGTCATCGCGGCGGTGCGCACGCCGGAGTCCACCGCGTCCAGCAGCGACTCGGCCTTCGGGATCATGCCGGCCGTCAGCGCGGGCAGCATGGACCGGAGCTCGGTCGCGGAGATCTCGGGGATCAGCGAGTCGCGGTCGGGCCAGTCGCGGTACAGGCCCTCGACGTCGGTGAGCACCACGAGCTTCTCCGCGTCCAGGCCTGCGGCGAGCGCGGCCGCGGCGAGGTCGGCGTTGATGTTCAGGACGGCGCCGGTGGGGCGGCCGTCCTCGCCGATCTCGGGCGCGATCGAGGAGACCACCGGGATCCGGCCCGCGTCCAACAGGTCCTGGATCGACTCGGGCCGCACCTGGGTGACCTCGCCGACGTTGCCGAGGTCGATCTCCTCGCCGTCCACGACGGTGCCGCGGCGGCGCGCGGCGAACAGTCGCGCGTCCTCGCCGGACATGCCGATCGCGTAGGGGCCGTGGCTGTTGATCAGGCCGACGAGCTCACGGCCCACCTGGCCCACGAGCACCATCCGCACCACGTCCATGGTGTCCTCGTCGGTCACGCGCAGCCCGCCGCGGAACTCGGACTCGATGCCGACCCGGCCGAGCATCGTGTTGATCTGGGGGCCGCCGCCGTGCACGACGACGACACGGATCCCGGCATGGCGCATGAACACCATGTCGGCGGCGAAGGCGCGACGCAGGTCGTCGTCGATCATGGCGTTCCCGCCGTACTTCACCACGACGATCTTGTCCTGGAACCGCTGCATCCAGGGCAGCGCCTCGATGAGGATCTCGGACTTCGCGTGCGCGGCGGCCTGGGCCGGGGTGAGCTCCGCGAGCGGGTTCTTGGACGACGGGGCCGACGGGGCGGCGGTCCTGGGAGCAGTCATGAGGAGTAGGCGCTGTTCTCTTCGACGTAGTCGTGGGTGAGGTCGTTGGTCCAGATGTCGGCGCTCGCGGAGCCCGCGCCGAGGTCCACCTCGATGAGGGTCTCGCGCGGGGACATGTCCACCTCGGAGCGGTCGCGGTGGGCGCCTCCCGCACGGCACACCTCCACGCCGTTCACGGTGACGGAGAGGCTCTCGACGTCGAAGGGGGCGACGGCCTCGCTCACGCAGCCGGCCGCGGCGACGATCCGACCCCAGTTGGGGTCGTTCCCGAAGATCGCGGCCTTGACGAGGTTGGAGCGGGCGATCTCGCGGGCCACGGCCTCGGCGGCGTCCTCGGCGGTCGCGGAGCGGACCACGACGTGCACGTCGTGGCTCGCGCCCTCCGCGTCGGCGACCAGCTGCCGGGCGAGGTCCGCGCTCACCGTCCGCACCGCCTCCGCGAGCTCGGCGGCCGGGAGGCTCACGCCGCTCGCGCCGGAGGCCAGGAGGATCACGGTGTCGTTGGTGGACATGCAGGCGTCGGAGTCGACGCGGTCGAAGGTGGTGCGGGTCGCCTCGCGCAGCGCCTGCTGCGCGGTCCCGGCGTCGACGTCCGCGTCGGTGGTGAGGACCACGAGCATGGTGGCGAGCTGCGGGGCGAGCATGCCCGCGCCCTTGGCCATCCCGCCGACGACGACACCCGAGGCGGTCGTGACCTCGGCGGTCTTGGGGACCGTGTCGGTGGTCATGATGGCGCGGGCGGCGGAGGCGTCGGCCTCGGTCCCGGCGCCGAGGCGGTCGATCGCCTCGCCCACCCCGCTGAGCAGCGGCTCCATCGGCAGCCGCTCCCCGATCAGTCCCGTCGAGCACACGAGCACGTCCTGGGCGGCGATGTCGAGGAGGTCGGCGAGGTGCTCGGCGGTGCGGTGCGTGTCCTGGAACCCCTCGGGGCCGGTGCAGGCGTTGGCGCCGCCGGAGTTCAGCACGACGGCGCGGGCTCGCCCGTCGGCGACGGCGCGGCGGGACCACTGCACGGGGGCGGCCTGGACCCGGTTAGCGGTGAAGACGGCGGCGGCGACATCGCGCGGGCCGTCGTTGACGACGAGCGCGAGGTCCTCCTTGGGGGCGGCCTTGATGCCGGCGGCGAGGCCGACGGCGCGGAAGCCGCGGGGGCGGGTGATCGACACGGGGTCTCCTGGGGCGTGGGGCGGAGGGTGCGGGGTGGGGCGGGCCGAGGACCGGGCGGGCGCCGAGGGGTGACGGAGGAGCGGTCGGCGCCGGCGGTCAGGGGGCGAGCGCGGTGCGGGTGAGCCCGGTCTCCTCCGGCAGGCCGAGGGCGAGGTTCATCGACTGGAGCGCGGCGCCGGCCGTGCCCTTGACGAGGTTGTCGATCGCGGAGATGACGGTGGCCTGGCCGCTGCGGGCGTCGACCGCGGCACCGATCCGGATCGTGTTCGCGCCGGCGACCTGGCCGGTCGCGGGGGCGGCGCCCTCGGGCAGGACGGTCACGAAGTGCTCCTGCCCGTAGTCCTTCTCGAGGGCGGCGAGGAGGTCCGCGGCAGTGGTCCCCTCGGCGACGGGGGCCGTGCACACAGCGAGGATCCCACGGCTCATCGGGACGAGGACGGGGGTGAAGGCGAGCCGGGCGTCCTCACGGCCCGTAGCGCGGCGCAGGTTCTGCAGCACCTCGGGGACGTGGCGGTGGGTGCCGCCGACGGCGTAGGGCGCGGCGGTGCCGGAGGCCTCGGAGAACAGCAGGTGCTGCTTGGCGGCGCGGCCCGCGCCGGAGTAGCCGACGGGCAGCACGGCGCTGAGGCGGGTCGCATCCAGCAGCTCTGCGCGCAGCAGGGGCGCGAGCGCGAGGGTGACCGCGGTCGCGTTGCAGCCGGGCACGGCGATCTCGCGGGCCGTGCGCAGCAGCTCGCGCTGGCGGGTGCCGTCCGCGAGCGGCAGCTCGGGCATGCCGTAGATCCAGGTGCCGGAGTGCTCGCTGCGGTAGTAGTCCTCCCATTCCTGGGCGCTCTCGAGCCGGTGGTCGGCGCCGAGGTCGAGCACGAGCACGTCCGGATCCTCGGCGCGCAGCGCGGCGGCGATCTGCCCGGACTGGCCGTGCGGGAGGGCGAGCACGACCACGTCGTGGCCGCTGAGCGTGTCCACCGTCGTCTCCTGGAGGACGGGGTCGCGGCCGAGGTCGATGTGCGGCGCGACCTCGGAGAGGTGCTTGCCGGCGCTCGAGTGCGCGGTGACCGTCGCGACCTCGATGCCGGGGTGGCCGGCGAGCAGGCGCAGGGTCTCCCCGCCGGCGTAGCCGGAGGCGCCGACGACGGCGACCCGCGGGCGGCGCGCGGGGGGCTCGCTCGCCGGGACGGGGGCTGTGCTGCTGCTCGTGGACGTCATGCCGGAAGTATATACAGAGCACTGCATGAACAGCCAAAGCCGGGGTGGGATGCTCACGTGGTGGACGGCGGGCGGGCCCGCCGTCGGACGCGGGACCGAGCGGCCGGGCGCCGGCCCGGAGGGCTCGGAGCCCCCGGAGCGGTGCGCAGCAGGGCCCCGCCGTCGACGCGGTGCCGGACGACGGGGCCCCGCCGCAGCGCGAGAGGGGCGAGCAGGCTCAGGCCCGGTCGATCATGCGCTCCTTGAGCCTCCTGCTCCACTCGTAGGTGGTCAGGCTGATCGTGTCGTCCTTGAAGGCGACCCCGTCGCGATCCACGGCGTAGGAGAAGATCCCTCCCTTGACGGCGCCCTCGGGCTGCCAGTCGGCGAAGGCCGCTGCGCGGGACTCCTCGAACGGTTCGGAGGTGTCGTCCCATTCGTTCCAGTCGTCGTTCTCCTCGTAGAAGGAGAAGCCGATCAGGTACTGCTCCGGAGCGATGTGGGGAGCGAAGGTGTCCCAGGTGCCCTGGAGGCTCGCCACCGATCGTCCGTAGGACTGGACGAGCACGACGTCGACGCAGTCGGCGGTCGCGACGAACAGCGGCACCGTGCCGTCGCGATTGGTGTCGTAGACGAAGAGCCGACCGGTGCCGCTCAGGGGCCCGATCAGCCGGGAGAGCTCCCGGAAGACGCCGGTCGCGCGCGCCGTCTCCGCCTCGGTCAGGTCCCGCTCCATGTCGATGTCCAGGCCGTCCAGGCCGTGGGCCTCGACGAGCTCCTGGACGAGGGCCTTGGCGTTCGCGCGATGCCCGTCGGGGGTGTCGGGGAAGCGAGGGTCCAGGACCGCACGGATGTCGGTGGTGCGGCCGACGTCGAGGCTCAGGCCGATGTACGTCATCGGGCCCCGTCGCGCGGGGTGCGGAGGAACGGGATGACGGGGAGGCCGACGCGCCGGCCCCTGCTCGCCTGGACGGTGCCGATGATCGCGTAGACCAGCTGCGTCAGGCCGAGCAGGAGGTACAGCCCCAGCATCGTGAACACGATCCCCTCCATCACCGGCGTGAACCGCACGCCGTCGCCCTTCGGCGAGGGCTCGCCGGTGAGAGCGGCGAGCGTGAGCGAGAGGCCCATCAGCACCGGCCAGCACAGCTGCATCAGACCCCAGTTCGCGGCGCGCACCCCGTTCTGGGCGGCGAGCCCGCCGTGGCGGCGCTGGCGGAGGCCGACGACGAGCTGGGCGATCCCCGCGACGAGCACGTTCACGAAGGGGATCGGGAAGTAGGCGAGGAAACCGAGGGCCCAGGCGACCGTGCCCCGTGGCGCGGGCCGAGCCTGCACCGGCAGCGCGGCGGGCCCTGCGACCTGGGGGTTCGGGGCGGCGGGATCGGGATGTCCGTGCGGAGTGGTCACCGGATCACCCTATCGAGCCCGGCCCGCGCCGCCCGGGACAGCGCGGTCCCGGACGGTCGGGACACGATGCACGGTCGCGGCACGACCGCACGGGGGCCACGGCGGTCACCGGAGCCGGGCGGGGCTTCCGTAGAGCGGCTCGGTGAACGCCGAGACCAGCTCGGTCTGGTCGCCGCCCTGCAGCTGGTAGGTCACGAAGGCGCCGTAGCCGTCGGCGACGGTGCGCTCGGCGAGCGAGCGCACCGAGTCCGGGGTGGTGCTCGCGCTGCCGAGGTCGACCGCGGCGGCGCCGTACTGCGCGCGCGGCAGGCCCGGCACCTCGAAGTCGAGGTAGGCGCCGTAGTACGGGTTCCAGGCGTAGTCGAGGAGGTCGCCCGAGCGGACGCCGTCGTGCTCCTGACGATCCGCGGACGGGCCGATCACGTAGAAGGTGATCAGCCGGTTCGGGAGGCGCGTGCGCAGGGACTGCAGGAGCTGGATGAAGGAGTGCTCATTGGGCTGGCCGGTGCCGTTCTCCCCGTACTCGACCCATTCGTCATCGAGGTCCACGCCGTCCAGGCCGTAGCGTCGCACGGTGCTGGCGACCTGCTGGGCGAAGCGGTCCGCGGCGGCGGCGTCGGGGAAGTTCGCGAAGCCCGCGCCCTGGTGGTTGCCGAGCACGGAGAGGGTCACCGAGATGCCCTGGGCCTGGAGGGGCCGGATGTACGTCTCCGCGTTGTCGAGCACGTGCTGCACGTTCTCGTTGCAGTGCAGGTAGGCGTTCTCTCCGTCGTAGTTGATGTTCGCCGCGAAGACGACCGCGATGTCGAACGCGGGCGAGCCGTCCTCGAGCACGTAGTCCCCGGCGTTCAGGATCGAGTTGTCGTTCACCTCGATGTAGGCGATCGACGCGATGCGGTCGCCGCGGCGCACCGGGTCGGCGACGGCAGGGAGGGCGAGCGTGCTCGCTCCGGCCCCTCCGACGGCGAGGCCGGCGGCGCCGGCGGCGCCGGCGAGCAGGGTCCTGCGGGAGACGAGTGCCATGGGTCCTCCGTGAAGGATGTCGCCCGGTGCTCCGGGGCCGCGGCGGCGGTGCCCCGGCGCGCCCACAGTAGCCACTTGAGCGCATAAGCACCAGGGTTCCCGGCTCAGCCTGCTCCGGACTCCAGCCGATGCCAGGCCGAGGCGACCGCCGGCGCGAGCGCGCGCTCCCTCCCCGTCAACGCGCTCCCGGTCAGCCCCGGAGGAGCCACGAGAAAGCTCGTGATCTCCCCCCGGGGCGACCTCGGCGGTGACGGGATGGATCATCCGCGGTCCGTCACCGTGCGGCGCTGTCCGATTCCGGCAGCGAGCATCGCCCGGGAAGGGGCAGCACTCCGCTCAGGCCCGCAGCTCGCCGCCGACGGCGGACTCGACCGCGGCGATGATCTGCTTCCTGGTCTCGCCGATCTGCTCCGCGGTCAGCGTGCCCTCGGCGGAGCGCAGCCGGATCGCGAAGGCGAGGGACTTCTTCCCCTCCCCGATCTGCTCACCGGTGAACACGTCGAACAGATGGACGCGCTCGGCGAGGTCGCCGGCGCCGACGAGGATCGCGGCCTCGACGGCGCTCGCGGGCACCGCCTCCTCGACCACGAAGGCGAAGTCCTCCTTGGCCGGCGGGTAGGTGGGCACCGCCTCGGCGCGCACCACGGCGGGGGCGGCGCCGATCACGGCCTCGAGGTCCAGCTCGAACGCTGCCGTGCGCGCGGGCAGGCCGAACTCCTTGAGCACGGCGGGGTGGAGCTCACCGGCGGCGCCGACGACGGGGCTGTCCCCGTCGGCCGTGAGGATCCGCAGCTCGGCGGCGCGCCCCGGGTGGAAGGGCGCACGCTCGCGCTGGCGCACCTCGAGCTCGGCACCGACCGCGGAGGCCGCGCGACGGGCGAGGTCGAGAGCGTCGGCCCAGCCCCACGGGGCGGGCTCGCCCTGCCAGGAGTCGGGGCCCGAGGCACCGCCGACGACCGCGGCCAGGGTCCCGGTCTGCTCGGGCAGCGCTGCGAGGATCTGCTCGAGCTCCTCCTCGCTCGGACGCCGCGCGGGGGCGGGCACCGGCGCGGCGGTCTGCCCGGCCCGGGCCCGGAACACGGAGCCGCGCTGGAAGATCGCCACCGACTCCTCGCCTCGTCCCAGGTTGCGCCGGGCGACGGGCAGGAGGGTCTGCAGCAGCTCGGTGCGCAGCAGCGGCTCGTCCTCCGCGAGCGGGTTCAGGATCCGCACGGCCTCGCGGCGCACATCGTCCGTCCCGTAGCGGAGCCGGTCGTGGACAGCCGGAGCGACGAACGGGGCGGAGTTCACCTCGACCAGGCCCGCCTCGGCGAGCGCGCGCCGGGCCGCTCGGCGGGCGCGCTGGGCGACCGTGAGACCCCGGCCGCCGGGCGCCGTCGGCAGCTGCGAGGGGATCTCGGAGTAGCCCACCAGGCGCGCGATCTCCTCGACGAGGTCCTCACGGAGGGTGAGGTCCGGGCGCCAGGACGGCGGGGTGACGACCAGCTGGTCCTCGCCGTCGCGGGCGACGGCGCAGCCGATCGCCTCGAGGGAGGCGACGACCTGGTCGTCGGTGTAGGCGATGCCGACGATCCGCTCCGCGTCCCGCAGGCCCGCGGTGATCGGCGCGGGCGCGGCGACCGTGCCCTCGTCGGTGACGCGGGCGGAGACGGTGCCGCCGCCGTGCTCGACGATCAGCTGGGCGGCTCGGTGCGCGGCGATCAGCGGGAGCTGCGGGTCCACGCCGCGCTCGAAGCGCTTGGAGGCCTCGGAGGGCAGGCGGTGGCGGCGCGCGGTGCGAGCCACCGTGACCGGGTCGAAGGTCGCGGCCTCGAGCACGATGCTCCGAGTGGTCTCGGTGACCTCCGTATCGGCGCCGCCCATCACCCCGGCGAGGCCGAGCACGCGTGCCGCCCCCTCGGAGTCGGTGATCAGCAGGTCCTCGGGATCCAGGGGGCGCTCCACGTCGTCGAGGGTGGTGAGCTTCTCACCCTTCCGGGCGCGGCGCACGGTGATGGGGCCGACGAGCTTCGCGGCGTCGTAGGCGTGCAGCGGCTGGCCGAGGTCGAGCATCACGTAGTTGGTGACGTCGACGATCAGGGAGATCGGGCGCATCCCAGCCAGGGTCAGACGGCGCGCCATCCAGCGCGGGGTCTGCGCGGCGGGATCCACGCCGCTGACCTCGAGGGCGACGAAGCGGGTGCAGCCGTTCGCCCCGTTCAGCGGGGCGTCGTCGGCGAGCTCGACGCCGACGCCCTCTCCCGGGATCGCGGTGGTCTCGACCGTGGTCGCAGGGTCGACGTACGCGGCGCCGGTGGCGTGACCGTACTCGCGGGCCACACCGCGCATCGAGAAGCAGTAGCCGCGGTCCGGGGTCACGTTGATCTCGACGACCTCGTCCGCGAGGCCCAGCAGGGCGATCGCGTCATCGCCGGGCTCGGCGGTCAGGCCCTCGGCGTGGCCGCGGCCCAGCACGATGATGCCGTCCTCGCCGGCAGGGTCCTCCCCCAGGCCCAGCTCGTCCCCGGAGCAGATCATGCCGTCGGAGGTGTGGCCGTAGGTCTTCCGCGCCGCGATCGCGAAATCGCCGGGCAGCACGGTGCCGGGCAGCGAGACGACCACGAGGTCACCCTCGACGAAGTTGTGCGCGCCGCAGATGATGCCGCGGCTCGGGCGCTCCTCGCCGGGCTGGGGATCCTTGGGGTTATCCAGCGCCTCGTTGTGCTCGGGGCCGACGTCCACGCGCACCCAGTTGATGGTCTTGCCGTTCTTCTGCGGCTCCTTGACGAGCTCGAGCACGCGGCCGACGACCAGAGGACCGGTCACCTGCGCGCCGAACAGTGCTTCCTCCTCGAGGCCCACCCGGGACAGATCGGTGGCGACCTCGAGCGCGGAGGCGGTCGCGGGGAGCTCGACGTGCTCGCCGAGCCAGGTCAGGGGAATGCGCGGCATCTCAGATCTCCGTCCCGTAGTGCTGGGAGAAGCGGACGTCGCCCTCCACCATGTCCCGCATGTCCGCCACGCCGTTGCGCAGCATGAGGATGCGCTCGATGCCGAGGCCGAAGGCGAAGCCCTGGTACTCCTCGGGGTCCACCCCGGCCGCACGCAGCACGTTCGGGTGGACCATGCCGCAGCCGCCCATCTCGATCCAGCCGGTGCCGCCGCAGACCCGGCACTCCGGGTCCGCATCGTGGTCCAGGCCGAGCCGGGCGTCGCAGGCGAAGCAGCGGAAGTCCATCTCGGCGCTGGGCTCGGTGAAGGGGAAGTGGTTGGGGCGCAGGCGCGTGATCGGCGCGCCGCCGAAGAGGTGCGCGGCGAGCGCGTCGAGGGTGCCGACCAGGTTCGCCATGGTCAGGCCCTTGTCGATCGCGAGACCCTCGACCTGGTTGAACATCGGCGAGTGGGTCGCGTCGATCTCGTCGGCCCGGTAGACGGTGCCGGGGCAGGCGATGTACAGCGGGGCGCCGCGCTCGAGCATCGCGCGGATCTGCACCGGGGAGGTCTGGGTGCGCAGCAGCATCCCGGAGCTCTCGGGCGCGAGGTAGAGGGTGTCCTGGAGCGAGCGGGAGGGGTGCTCCGCGTCGGCGTTCAGCGCATCGAAGTTCAACCAGGACGACTCCGCCTCGGGCCCCTCGGCGATCTCCCAGCCGATCCCGACGAAGAAGTCCTCGATCCGCTCGGTGAGCGTCCACAGCGGATGCGCGGCACCGCGGGGCCGACGGTCCGTGGGCAGGGTCATGTCGACGGTCTCGGCGGCGAGCGCCGCCTCCTCCTCGGCGGCGGCGAGCTCGGCCTGGCGCGCGGCGAGCTCCTTCTGCACCCGTCCCTTGCCCTGGCCGACGAGCTTGCCGGCGGCCGCCTTCTGGTCCTTGGGCAGGTCCTTGATGGCACGATTCGCGCTCGTCAGCACGCTCGCATCGCCGACGTGCTCGACGCGCACCTGCTTGAGGGTCGCGGTGTCGGGGGCCGCGGCGATCGCGGCGAGCGCGGCGTCGACGGCGGCGGTGATCGCCTGCTCGTCGATCGAGGGCGCGCCGGGCGCGGGGGATGTCTCGGACACGGGGTTCGCTTTCGTCCTGGAGTGCTCGGGCGGTGCGCGCCGGGGCGCGGGCACCGCAGACCATTCTAGGAGGGATCGGGAGCGAGGTGCCGTCCTGCGCCGGGCCGAGCGCATGTGCCGCGCCGCAGGTGGCCGTGACCACAGGGGATGGGGAGTTCTGCCCATCGTCAGCACGTTCTGCCCGCCCTACGCTGACACGCAGGACGCCGTCCCTGGGTGCGGCACGATGACAGAAGGTGCTCCATGACATTCCTCGGCGCAGACACGGGGGCGCTGCGTGGCCATGCGGCGGCGACCGAGACACAGGCTCGTCATGTGGAGACGCTCGTGTCCGATCTGATGGACGCAGCGGCCGGAGTCCCGTGGGAGGGCTCGGACGCGGAGGAGTTCCGGCATCGATGCGTCGGGATCCGGGTCCGCGGTGCCGTGCTCGCCGCGACGATGCGGACCTTCGGCCGGTCCCTGGCCGAGCAGGCCGACGAGCAGGACGCCGCCTCGGAGACGGGCCGGGACGGTCTCGGCGGGCTGCTCGGCGGCCCGCTGACAGCGCTGCTCGGCGGCCCGCTGGGCGGACTGCTCGGCTCCCTCCGCGGCACGGGCTTCGGCGGCGGCGCCGAGAACCCGTTCCTCGGCATGAGCGGCGCCGCGGCGGGGTTCCTCACCGGGCTCGCCGGCGGCGGCTTCGACATGAGCGGGCTGCGCAGCGAGATGGGCACTCCTATCGATCCGACGCTGTTCGAGCCCGACAGCGGCACCAGCACCACCACCAGCGGGTCGGTGAAGACGGGCGACACCACCCGCGAAGGCAGCGTCACCGTGGAGGACGACGGGACGAGGACCTACAGCTACGAGGTCTCGAAGGAGCGCGAGCTCACGGTGGGGAGCGAGGCCGCGGGCGGCTCGGCGACGCTGACCACCGGCGACACCACGACGGTCACCGAGCACCCCGACGGCAGCCTGACAGTGACCTTCGACGCCGAGGTGACCGGCGGTGCCGAGGCCCACGCCAAGGTCCGCGGGGTCGAGGGCGGTGTCGAGTCCGAGGTGAGCGGCAAGGGCTCGTACTCGGTCACGCTTCCCCCCGGATCGAGTCCCGAGGACGCCGTGGGCATCAACCCCTTCGACCCGGACACGATCCCGCCAGGAGCCTCCGTGACGATCTCCGGCGAGCTGTCGGGCTCGGTCGGGGCGAGCCTCGGGTACGCGGATGCTGCGACGGGGAAGTTCGCGCTCACCGCGAGCGAGGAGATGGTCACCACCGTCGCTCGGGGCCATGACGGCACCGTGACGGTCGACATGGGGCCGGGCAGCACCCAAGGCATCGACGCGAGTCTGCAGATCGGCCCGGACCAGGCGAACGTCACATTCGACGGCGAGAGCTACCGCAAGGAGTCGACGATCGAGCACACGGAGTTCCCGGACACTCCCGAGGGTCGGGCCGCGTTCGAGGACTACGTGTTCACCGGACAGCAGCCGGATGCCGGGTCCTCGGGCGTCGACGACGCCTACACGGATCTGGTCGTGACGGAGGCCGGCGAGTCCTCCGTCGCCGCGACCGTCGGGGACGGCGACGGCACGGAGTCCTCGGTCGGCGTCGGCGCGGAGGGCACGAAGGTCGTCTCCGTGCAGCGGACCTATTCCGACGGCAGCTGGGTGAAGGAGCACCGGTACAACCCTCAGAGCGAGGGGATGGACGACAACGGACCCTACGGCGTCACGCACACGAGCTCGGACGGACCCACGTACTACGAGCTGCGCTATCCGCAGGACGGCTCAGCGCCGCCGACCTCGTACCACGACAAGTACGGCAACCTGCCCTACACCTTCGGCGAGGACCAGACGATCAACGTGCAGCTGACCGAGTCCGAGATGCAGCAGATCATCGAGAACCGCGGCAAGGGCGAGACCCCGGAAGAGCTGCTCAACGTCTACGCCACCGCTGGCCCCGAGGGAGCCCGCCAGATGGCGGAGGACTTCTCCGGCGTCGGCCCCGGGCAGCCGGCAGCGGCGCCCGGCGTGGTCACCGATCCCGGTGCGGGGATCGATCCCTCGCAGAGGGGCGGAGCCGCCGGGTCCGGCGGCTCCGGCGGGACGCGAGCGACACCGTCCGCGGGCTGACGCGTCCATGCTCCGACCAACGCTCCGGGCACGTCACGGATAGGCTGGCCAGGACCCCGTTCCCTTGAAGGAGGCCAGCATGTCCTGGACAGTGAAGGGCGTCGTCGCCCTCGCCGAGAAGAAGCCCGCCGAGCTCGTGGACATCGTGATCCCCGATCCCGGCCCGCACGACGTCGTCGTCGACATCGAGGCGACCGGCGTATGCCACACCGACCTCGCCTATCGCGACGGCGGGATCAACGACGAGTTCCCGTTCCTGCTGGGCCATGAGTCCGCAGGTCGCGTCTCCGCGATCGGCGAGGACGTCACCCACGTCGAGATCGGCGACTACGTCGTGCTCAACTGGCGCGCCGTGTGCGGAGAATGCCGGGCGTGCAAGAAGGGCGTGCAGCAGTACTGCTTCGACACCCACAACGCCTCCACGCCCATGACCCTCGCCGACGGGACCGAGCTCACCGCCGCCCTCGGCATCGGCTCCTTCGCGGAGAAGACCCTGGTCCACGAGGGCCAGTGCACGAAGGTCTCCGAGGACGCCCCCGCCGAGGTGGTCGGGCTGCTCGGCTGCGGCGTGATGGCAGGCATCGGCGCCGCGATCAACACCGGGCAGATCCAGCGCGGCGAGTCGATCGCCGTGATCGGCCTGGGCGGCGTCGGCTGCGCCGCGATCGCGGGCGCGAAGCTCGCCGGCGCCACCACGATCATCGGGCTCGACGTCGACGAGAAGAAGCTCGCCGCCGCCGAGGAGCTCGGCGCCACCCACATCCTGCACACCAAGGACCTCTCCCCCGAGCAGGTCGCCGCGAAGGTCCAGGAGCTCACCGGAGGCTTCGGCGCGGACGTCGTCGTCGACGCCGTCGGCATCCCCCAGACCTACGAGACCGCGTTCTACGCCCGCGACCTCGCCGGTCGCGTGGTGCTCGTCGGCGTGCCCCGCCCGGGCGTGGAGCTCACGCTCCCGCTGCTGGACGTGTTCGGGCGCGGCGGCGCGCTGAAGTCCTCCTGGTACGGCGACTGCCTGCCCGAGCGGGACTTCCCCTACCTCACCGACCTGTACCTGCAGGGGCGCCTGCCGCTGGACCGCTTCGTCACCGGCCGCACGGACCTTGCCGGGGTCGACGAGGCGCTGTCCTCGCTCCACGAGGGCGACACCCTGCGCACCGTGGTGGAGGTGGCCAAGTGACCGCGCGCCTCGCCCATGCCGTGACCTCCGGCACCTTCTCCCTGGACGGCGAGACCCACGAGGTCGACAACAACGTGTGGGTGCTCGGCGACGAGGAGCAGTGCGTCGTCTTCGACGCCCCGCACGACGTCGAGACGGTCGAGGAGCTCGTGGGCAGCCGCGAGTGCGTGGGCATCCTGCTCACCCATGCGCACGACGACCATGTGCGCTTCGCCCCGGAGCTCTCCGAGGCGCTCGAGGCGCCGATCCTTCTGAACCCCGCCGACCGCGAGGTCTGGCAGCTCACCCACGGCGACCTGCCCTGGGACGACGACGTCGCCGACGGGGACATGTTCACCATCGCCGGAGTGGATCTCGAGGCGCTGCACACCCCGGGCCACTCCCCCGGCTCGACCTGCTACTACTCCGAGGAGCTGGGGGCCGTGTTCACGGGCGACACCCTGTTCCAGGGCGGGCCCGGCGCGACCGGCCGCTCCTTCTCCTCGCGCGAGACGATCGAGGAGTCGATCCGGGAGCGGCTGTTCCAGCTCCCCGAGGACACGGTGGTGCACACCGGCCACGGCCCGGACACCACCATCGGCACCGAGAAGCGGGCGGCGCAGGGCGACTGGCTCTGAGCCTGATCCCGCTCAGGTCCACGCCCATGGGACTCGTGCCCTGAAGCGTCACATCGCTCGCTGACACCGGCGGGGGGGCGCCCCCCCCGGGCCCCGC
>Ga0308157_10003618_pt1 | contig 22079 bp, 24 predicted proteins | sample PhyBR1_FD_201035 | JGI IMG/M metagenome (GOLD analysis project Ga0308157, IMG submission 201035) | Phyllosphere microbial communities from UC Gill Tract Community Farm, Albany, California, United States - DLSLB.R1 | ecosystem: Host-associated > Plants > Phyllosphere > Unclassified | place: USA...
CGTTCTTGCTCATCGCGTCGGCCGCCAGGCGGGCCATGTTGAAGGTGCCGACCAGGTTGATCATCACCACTTTCTGGAACAGTTCCAGCGCGTGCGGGCCATCCTTGCCCACTGTCTTGGCCGCTGGTGCGATGCCGGCGCAATTGACGATGCCCCGCAGCGTGCCTTGTGCCAGCGCGGCCGCCACGACGGCGTTGCCGTCCGCTTCCGAGGTCACATCACACTTGACGAACACACCCTTGAGCTCGGCGGCCAGCGCCTGGCCGGCCTCCGCCTGCACATCGGCCAGTACCACCTTGCCGCCCTGCTCCACCACCATGCGCGCGGTCGCCGCCCCCAGCCCTGAAGCACCGCCGGTAATGATGAATACGCTATCCTGAATCTGCATGCCTGCCTCCTGTTTTTAATTGACGTTTACGTTTACGTAAACGTAAGAATTGTAGCGTAGAATCCGGCTATTTCGGCTTAGGCGGCGCCGGCTCGCTTTTCTTTCCCTCGACAATGAGCACGTGCTTATCGACTGCGCCGGATTTTTGCTGCTTAACCACCTGCACGGCGACTGGCCGGTGGTCATAGACCGAACGCGGCGCTTTTGGAGCAAGCATGTTTCCCCCTTGAATTGTTATTGGGGAAGCAAATGGTGCTGCGGTGTTTTTTTACAAGTCGGTGTTTGCCAAATAGTCGCACACGACGCCAGCGCCATAGAGCAAGAGCAATACCGGGCTGGCCAGCACGAGATAGGCGATCGGCCAAGACATTGTGAACAGCCGCCCCGACATCCCCAGCGCATCGGCCAGCGCTGCCTGAAGCACAATCGGCAGCTGCAGAATGACGTGGCGGCCTTTGGCCTCGTCCAGGCTGAAGGCATAGGCGACACAGGCGGCAATCAGCAAGACATAACCCGCGCACAGCCACAGACCGGTTTTGCTCATCTCAATTCTCCGTGACGTGGATTGCCGACGTTCGTAGCGCTTCACCTGGGCGCGCAGTTCGCGGAAGGCTTTGAGCTGGCGCTCGTTGCCGTATACAGCGTACAGCAAAGCATGGCATTCGCGATTGAGCTCGCCCTGCTTTTCGCGCGTGGCCGCCGCGCCTGGCAAGCGATGCACCAGTTCGGCCCGAGCCAGCGTTTCCGCATCCAGGCGCTACACGGCATGGCGGATGGCGTAACCTTCAAGCAGCAGATACACTGGCCGCAAGGACAAAAGATATGAAACACCATTACCTAGCATTGAATCATAGCGCCTGAACGGTTGCACACCTTGCCGTTCGGCCCGACCACGCCGCCGCCCATATTGTTGTAGCGCACGCCGTTGGCGCCGTAGCAGCCAGCCGCGTCGCAACTGGTGACCGGCACCGGCGCGCGCGGCGGATTGGTCAGGCTCTGCAATGACGGCGATGGCTGCATGCCGGGCATGGCCACCTGCGGTGCCCGTTTCACCTGTGGCATCGGTTCGATGATCTGCGTGACCGCACGGCGCGGTGCCGGCACCTGCGCCGGCGCCTTGCGGCAAGGCTCGACAGCAAGGCCGGTGCCCTCGGCGTTCAGTGTGCAGACAGGCAGTTTGGCGTATTCGGCGTCCACCTTGCGCTCGGCGGCCACAGCGACCGGCTCCTGCGCCCACGCTGCCTCGCACACCAGCATGCCAATCAGAAATACGGCAGTCAGCGCGGCTGGTTTGATGATGTTCATGGTCTTCCCTCCTCTCTCCATTATTAGCAGGTGCACGATAGGAGGGAAGCCATGGATACATTTAGTTACTGCTGCGGTAACGGCGGTGGCGGTGGCACCTCGGCCGGTGCGACGACGGCGGGCGGCTGCGCCGGCAACGGCACCGACACCGCCAGCCAGCCCGAGGCCGGCAGCAGCGGCACCAGCAACAGCGCCACGATATTGATGATCTTGATCAACGGATTCACCGCCGGCCCTGCCGTATCCTTGTAAGGATCGCCAACGGTGTCGCCCGTGACCGCCGCTTTGTGCGCATCCGAACCTTTGCCGCCGTGGTGGCCATCTTCGATGTATTTCTTGGCGTTGTCCCAGGCTCCGCCGCCGGTGGTCATCGAAATCGCCACGAACAGCCCGGTGACGATCGTGCCCATCAGCATGCCGCCCAGCGCGGCCGCGCCCAGCAGCATGCCGACCACGATCGGCACCACCACCGGCAGTAGCGACGGCACGATCATTTCCCTGATCGCCGACGCGGTCAGCATGTCGACCGCCTTGTCGTACTCCGGCTTGCCGGTGCCTTCCATGATGCCCGGGATGTCGCGGAACTGGCGGCGCACCTCCACCACCACCGCGCCGGCCGCACGGCCCACTGCCTCCATCGCCATCGCGCCGAAAAGATAGGGGATCAGTCCGCCGATGATCAGGCCAACGATCACCATCGGATTCGACAAATCAAACGTAATCGCCCGGCCAGCCGATTCCAGCGCGTGCGTGTAGTCAGCAAACAGCACCAGCGCCGCCAGCCCGGCAGAGCCGATCGCATAGCCCTTGGTGACTGCCTTGGTGGTGTTGCCCACAGCATCCAGCGGATCGGTAATCGCCCGCACCGAATCCGGCATGCCCGACATCTCGGCGATGCCGCCGGCGTTGTCGGTGATCGGGCCGTAAGCGTCCAGCGCCACCACGATGCCGGCCATCGACAGCATCGAGGTGGCGGCGATCGCCACGCCATACAGCTGGCCCAGCTGGTAGGAGACGAGGATCGCCGCGCACACCGCCAGCACCGGCCAGGCGGTGGCCTTCATCGATACGCCCAGGCCGGCAATGATGTTGGTGCCATGGCCGGTGGTCGATGCCTCGGCGATGTGCTTGACCGGATGAAAGTCGGTACCGGTGTAATACTCGGTGATGTAGACCATCAACCCGGTCAGCACGATGCCGACCACGGTGCAGCCGATCATGCGCATGCGCATCGCCTCATCCGGCCACAGCTGCCAGGTCACCGCCACAAAGCCGATCAGCGACAGCCCGGCCGCCCACCACAGGCCGGTGTACAGCGCCGACATGATTTTCTTGCCCGGCTTGGCCTTGACCATCGAGCAGCCGATGATCGAGGCGATGATGGACACCGCCCCCAGCAGCAGCGGATACACCACCGCCGTGCTGCCACTGGCGCCCATCAGCAGCGCCCCCAGCAGCATGGTAGCGATCAGCGTCACCACGTAGGTTTCAAACAGATCGGCGGCCATGCCGGCACAATCGCCGACGTTATCGCCAACGTTGTCGGCAATCACGGCCGGATTGCGCGGGTCGTCTTCCGGTATGCCGGCTTCCACCTTGCCGACCAGGTCGGCGCCGACATCCGCCCCCTTGGTGAAGATGCCGCCGCCGAGCCGTGCAAAAATCGAGATCAGCGAGGCGCCAAACGCCAGCCCGATCAGCGGCTCGATCACCTTGTGCAGATCAACGTTGGGACCGACGCCCGCCACCAGGAACATGTAGAACAGCACCACGCCCAGCAGGCCCAGTCCGACCACCAGCATGCCGGTGATGGCGCCGCCCTTGAAGGCCACGTCGAGCGCCTCGTTCATGCCCTTGGTGGCCGCCTGCGCGGTGCGCACATTGGCGCGCACCGAGACGTTCATGCCGATGAAGCCGCACGCGCCCGACAACACCGCGCCGATCAGGAAACCGATGGCGGTGCTCACGTCGAGCAGTACAGCAATGAGGATCAAGAGCACCACGCCGACAATGCCGATGGTGCGGTACTGGCGCGCCAGATAGGCTGCGGCGCCCTGTTGAATCGCCAGCGCGATTTCCTGCATGCGCGGATTGCCCGCGTCTTGTCGCAAAATCCAGCTACGCGACCATAGTCCATAAATCACGGCGATGACGCCGCACGCAACTGCCAACCATAAGCTGCCTGCCATGAGTGTCCCCTTTATTTTTGTTGATCAAGCTTACAAACCACACTGCAAGGTGCGAACTGCAAAACTTCAAAAATCGGGATGGCGCTGGCGAAAAAAAAGCGGACCATCGGTCCGCTCTACTTTACCGCTTATTTCGACAGCGCGGCAAACGCTGCGTCACGAATCTCGTCAACCGGACCGACGCCTTCGATGCGGCGGTATTTCGGTGCGCCTGCCTGGCCCGACTGTGCCCAGTCGTTGTAGTAGCCCAGCAGTACTTCGGTTTGGTTGTGATAGACGTCCAGGCGCTTCTTCACCACGTCCGCCTTGTCGTCGTCACGCTGTACCAGGTCTTCGCCGGTGACATCGTCCTTACCTTCGACTTTAGGCGGATTGAATTTGACGTGGTACACGCGGCCCGACGCCGGGTGGCAGCGGCGGCCATCGATACGCTCGATGATCTGCTCGTCCGGCACGGCGATTTCCAGCACATAGTCCACCGCCACGCCGCTGTCCTTCATGGCGTCAGCCTGGGCGATGGTGCGTGGGAAACCGTCGAACAGATAGCCGTGGGCACAGTCCGGCTGGGTCAGGCGATCCTTGACCAGGCCGATGATGATGTCATCCGATACCAAACCACCCGCATCCATCACTTTTTTCGCGGCCAGGCCCAACTCAGTGCCGGCCTTGATCGCGGCGCGGAGCATGTCACCAGTCGAAATTTGTGGGATGTTATATTTTTCTTTGATGAAATTAGCCTGGGTGCCCTTGCCGGCACCTGGTGCTCCTAAAAGAATAAGACGCATGAAAAGTTCCTAAAAAACAGATATGGGTATGGGTTAGTAAGTAGCGGATCGTACGAAACTTACCACAAAACATAGTTTGAACGCCAATTTCCAGCCGATATACCGTATGAATATCGCACAGTTTTAGCCGACTCGAACTTGAGCTAAATCAATAGAACCCGCGAACGCGCTCCAGATCCTCCGGCGTATCCACCCCGGCGGCCGGGGCCGAGTCGGTGACATGCACGGCAATCGGATAGCCATGCCACAGCACGCGCAGCTGTTCCAGTGCTTCGATCGATTCCAGCGGCGACACTTGCAGCGCCGGATAGGCTTGCAGGAAGTCGTTGCGGTAGGCGTACAGCCCGATGTGACGCAGCGGTACATAGCCTGCGGGCAGGCTGTCTTTGGAATGCGCAAAGGCGTCGCGATGCCACGGGATGGTGGCGCGCGAGAAATACAGCGCACGGCTGGCCTTGTCCAGCACCACCTTGACCACGTTCGGATTGAAGGCGTCGGCCACATCGTGCAGCGGATGGGCGCAGGTGGCCATCGGCACATCGGCGCCGATGCGGGCGGCGGCCGCTTGCAGCAGCGCAGGCTCGATCAGCGGCTCGTCGCCTTGCAGGTTGACAATGACAGCGTCAGCCGCCAGGTTCAGCGTGCGCGCCACTTCGGCGATGCGGTCGGTGCCGGACGGATGGTCGGCGCGGGTCAGGCACACTTCCACGCCGTGCTGCTGGCAGGCGGCGCGGATATCCTCATGGTCGGTGGCGACGATGACGCGCGACGCGCCAGACTGCTGCGCGCGCTCGGCGACGCGCACCACCATCGGCTTGCCGCCGAGGTCGGCCAGCGGCTTGTTCGGCAGCCGGGTCGAGGCCAGGCGCGCCGGAATGATGACGATGAAGGACACGTTTATTCAGCCTTGTCCTGCAGGGTGCGGGCTTCGTCGGCCCACATGATCGGGATGCCGTCGCGGATCGGATAAGCCAGGCGGTCGCCTTTGCATATCATTTCCTGGGCTTTTTTATCGTACTCCAGAGGGCCTTTGCAGACCGGGCAAACCAGGATATCAAGCAATCGAGCGTCCACGACATTTCTCCACAATTTGGTCGGCCAGCGCGCGGTCGATGCGCGCTGTTACCGGGACGACCCATAGTCTTGGATCGCCACTGAGTTCTTCAATTTGCGCACATTTTACTGCATCCTTCTCGGTCATCAAGATCAGGTCCGCGTCGAGGGCGGCAAACGGACGGTCCTGGAAGTCGTGATGATCGGGCAAAGGCAGTTCGGTGATGTGCAGGCCGGCGGCTTTCAGCATGCCAAAGAAGCGCGACGGATTGCCGATGCCGGCGGCGGCAACAATGCGCAAGCCCGGCTGCGCGGCAATATCCGCCAGGCTGCGCCGCTGGGTGCGGTCGCGCAACTGCTCGGCGATATCGCCAGCCAACGTCATCTGCCACGCCCCCGCAAGGCGGCCCACAGCGGTCTGACCGGGTTGGCTGTACGGCTCAATCGACGCGCCAACCCGGCGCGCCAGCGCCTCGGTCAGCTGTGGCGTGTTGATGACGGTGAAGTCACGCCGGCGCGACACCGGCTCGCGCAATGGCCCGGCCGGCAGCAACCAGCCATTGCCGGTGCCACGGCCGTCAAACAGGATGATTTCCACATCGCGTTGCAGCTTGTAGTGCTGCAGGCCGTCGTCCGTCAGCAGGATATCCACCTCTGGATGCGCGGCTAGCAGCGCGCGGCCGGTAGCGGCGCGGTCGCGCCCCACCATCACCGGCGCGCCGGTGCGTTGCCTGATCAGCAGCGGCTCATCGCCCACTTGCGCCGGCGTGGAGGCGGCGCTCACTTCACGCGCGCCCTCCCCTGCGCTGCCGAAACCGCGCGAGATCACGCCCGGCCGCATGCCTGCCGCCTGCAAGGCCTGCACCAGCCAGATGGTCAGCGGCGTCTTGCCGGTACCGCCGATATAAATATTCCCCACCACCACCACCGGCACCGGCAGCCGCGACGACTTCAGCACGCCGGCACGGAACAAGGCCACGCGCAAGCGGCTCAACAGGCGAAACACCAGTGACAGCGGCCACAAGGCGCACGCCAGCGGACCGCGCCGCAGCCAGTTACGCGTCAGCGTGGATTCCAGCGCCGACGATTTATTTGCCGCCACCGGTTTGCGCCGCGAAAGTAAGTTTTTCATAGCCGGCGATGCGCGCGGCTTCCATCACATTGATCACCATCTGGTGCATGGCGAACTGGTCGGCATTGACGATCACCACCGGCGACTTGCCGGCGTCGCCCGCCTTGGCCGCCGCGTCGCGCATGGTCTGCGCGAAACCGTTGACGTCACGGAAGGACACCGGCTCGCCGTTGATGGTGTAGTTGCCCTTGGCATCCACCGTCACGTTCAGCTCGAATGGCTTTTCCTCGGCCTTCTGCGCCTCGGCGGTCGGCAGCGTAATCTGCAGCTCGGTGAACTTGCTGTAGGTGGTGCTGACCATCAGGAAAATCAGGATCACCAGCAGCACGTCGATAAACGGGATCAGGTTGATCTCCGGGTCCTCGCGGCGCTGGCCTTTGCGGAAGTTCATGGCGCGGCGTCCTTACTTGCGCTTGCTGTGGACGATGTCGACAAACTTCACCGCCTGCTGCTCCATGTCGATGATGAAGCTGTCCACCAGCGCGCGGAAGTGGCGGTAGAACACCAGCGTCGGCATCGCGATCGCCAGGCCGAAACCGGTGTTATACAGCGCCACCGAAATGCCGTGCGCCAGCTGCGCCGGATTGGAGCCGGCGGCATTCTGCGAACCAAAGATCTCGATCATGCCGACCACCGTACCGAACAGGCCCATCAGCGGCGCCAGCGTGGCAATGGTGCCCAGCGTGGTCAGGAAGCGCTCCAGCGTATGCGCCACGCCGCTACCGGCCTCCTCGATCGACTCCTTCATCACCTCGCGCGGCGCGTCGACGTTGCGCAGTGCGGCCGACAGCACGATGCCCAGCGGCGAGCTTTTTTCCAGCTTGTCGATAACATCCGGCGTGATCTGCTTGTTGCGGTAGACCTGGACCACTTCGTCCAGCAGCTTTTTCGGGATCAGCTTGCTGCGGCGGAGGTACATCAGGCGTTCGATAATCAGCGCTGTTGCAACGATGGAAGCAATCAACAACAGCCAGATAGGCCAGCCGGCGGCTTGAAAGATGGCGAGCAAAACGAACTCCTGTGGAAAAAATCGGCAACTGAATGGCGCAATGTATCTTGTTGGGGCGATGTCGGCAAGTGTCTGGTGGAGTTCTCAACATTTTCTGTGGACAATAATGTGAGCAAGCGTCTGCGTTCATGACTAAGTCTTTGATTCGCAATGAAATAGTTATGTAGCTTAAAAATAAAGCAGGAAAAACCTGGCTTACCAATGTGAACTTCCCCACACTTATTGTGGACAAGATTGTGAGCAATCAGCTTCATATCAACTTACATCATTGATTTTAAAGCGTTTATTTGCCGTGAGTAAAAAACCGGCAGATGGGTTCCAAAAGCCCTTTTTCATCGGAAAGATGCACTTATCCACCGTCCTGACTATCTGTGCGAGGGATCGGTTTCAACTATCGGGAGGACTCGGTAGTTCTGCACATTTTATGTGGATAAGATTGTTAGCAAGGCAGAAGTCGCCTCACCAAGTCCTTGATTTATAATATGTTTGCTTCACAGCGCAAAAAACAAGCAGCGACTCAACAGCGCGTCCTGCCAACTTGGCGGCTCGAGGAGCATGGCTGAACCAGCAACACAAGCAACAAGTTTTGCACAAATTCTGTGGATAAAATTGTGCGCAATGGGCGGAATCCTGCTCAAGCGACTGATTTTAAAGAGGATAATTTCCTTGCGTAAATTTTGAGCATGCGAAATATGCAAAAGGAAATACCTATCGCTCACGGTAATGAACAATTTTTGTGGATAACTTTGTGCGTAACCACCCTCGCTTACGTCAAAGTGCTTGATCCATAAGGATTTTTCTCCACTGCACGCAAATGCAGCAAAAAAGTTTACGCTTTAAAATCAGGGACCTATCTATAATACTTGCTGCTTTAGCTGCGCTATGACCGCTGTGTGACCAAACACACATAGTGTGGATAGTTTCCTTTTTAAAAATGTGATGAATTTCGACAGCCATTCCGACACCGCCCCCGCCGCCGCGCCAGTGATCACCGTCAGTGCGCTCAACCAGGCCGTGGCGCGGCTGCTGGAGCGCAGCTTTCCGCTGCAATGGATCTCGGGCGAAATCTCCAACTTCACGCGGGCAGCCTCCGGTCACTGGTACTTCACGCTGAAGGATGACGGCGCCCAGGTGCGGGCGGTGATGTTCCGCGGCCGCGCGCAATACGCCAACTTCGTCCCGCGCGAAGGCGACAAGGTCGAGGTGCGCGCACTGGTCACGCTGTATGGCGCGCGCGGCGATTACCAGATCAATGTGGAAGCGATCCGCCGCGCCGGTGTCGGCTCGCTGTTCGAAGCCTTCCAGCGGCTGAAGGAAAAGCTGGACGCGGCCGGGCTGTTCCATCCGGAGCGCAAGCGCGCGCTGCCGATGTTTCCGCGCACCATAGGCATCGTCACCAGCCCGCAGGCGGCGGCGCTGCGCGACGTGCTGACCGCGCTGCAACGCCGCGCGCCGCACGTGCAGGTGATCCTCTACCCGACACCGGTGCAGGGCCAGCTGGCCGCCGAAAAGATCGCCGCCGCCATCGACACCGCCTCGTTGCGCGGCGAATGCGATGTGCTGATCGTCTGCCGTGGCGGCGGCAGCATCGAAGACCTGTGGTCGTTCAATGACGAGGAAGTGGCGTATGCGGTGGCGAATTGCCGCATGCCGGTGATTTCCGGCGTCGGCCACGAGACCGACTTCACGATCTGCGACTTCGCCGCCGACCTGCGCGCCGCCACGCCGACAGCGGCGGCCGAACTGGCGGCCACGCCGCGCGCCGACTGGATCGGTTCCTTGCGCGCCGACGTCATCGACCTGCGCCGCGCCATGCGTCGTGCGCTGAACGACGCCGAGCAAACGCTGGACAACCACCAGCGCCGCCTGCTGAATCCGACGGCGCAGATCGACCAGCAGCGCCACAAGCTGCGCGCCCACGCCACCGCGCTGACGCACGCCAACCGCGCGCCGCTGACGCAGGCGCGTCATCAGCTGGATCGCCTGAGCGGCCGCCTGGGCGCACGCAAGCCAGATGTCAGCGCAGCGCAATCGGTGCTGGCCAGCCTGCAACACCGCGCCACGACCAGCATCGCCCGCCAACTGCACCACAAGCGCGACGCACTGGCCGCGCTGTCCTCGCAGCTGGAGCTGCTGAATCCGCAGCGCACGCTGGAGCGCGGCTACGCCATCGTCACCAACGAACAAGGCGCCATCCTGCGCGCCCCAGCCGAGCTGAAGCCGCAAACCACCCTCACCGTCCGCCTCGCCGAAGGCAGCGCCAACGTCGACATCTCCGGTGTCAGGTCTGACATTGGTACATGAGCTCGTGTGCGATTGTCAGACCTGACACCGGTTTTCAGGTGGCGGAGAGCATGGCGGACATGCCGATCAGCGCCGGGTATTCGGCGGTGATGACGTAGGTGGGGATGTGCGCCAGGTAGTCGGAGAAGCGGCCTTTCTGCTCGAAGCGGGCGCGGAAGCCGGAGCGTTCGAAGAACTCGCTCATCTTCAGCACCGTGCGGCCGCCGATGTAGATGCCGCCTTTTGCGCCCAGCGTCAGCGCGACGTTGCCGGCCACCGTGCCCAGCATTTCGCAGAAGGCCAGCAGCGTTTCTTCGCACACCGGATCAAGCCGGTGCAGACCGCGTTCCATGATGTCTGCCGTGTTCAGGTTCTGCGGTTCGGTGCGCGCGCGTTCACATAGCGCGCGGTAGACCAGCGCGATGCCGATGCCGGATACCAGCCGCTCGCTCGATACATGCTCGTGATAGCGCCGCGCGTAGCGCAGGATGTCGATCTCGCGCTCGTTCATCGGCGCGAACGTGGCGTGGCCGCCTTCGCTGTCAATGGCGATCCAGCGCTCACCGGCCGGCACCAGGCCGGATACGCCCAGCCCGGCGTCCGCCCCCACCAGGCCGATGGTGGCGCCGCTGCGCAGAATGCCGCCGCCGATCTGGTGCTTGTGCTCCGCCGCCAGGTAGGGCAAGGCGCTGGCCAGCGCGGTGAAGTCGTTCACCACCACCAGCGATTTCAGGCTGAATTGCGAACACACGGCTTCAACCGAGAACGACCAGTGGTGATTGGTCATGGTCACCCAGTCGCCGTCGATCGGGTTGGCGATGGCGATGCCGGCAAAGCGCGCCTGGTAGCCGCCCGCCGCCACCGTCGCCGGCTGCGACAGGTAGGCCACCATCGCCGCGCCCAGCGTCGGGTAAGACTGGCAGTCGGTCAGCCAGATCGCTTCGATCTGGTTGGGCGCCGTTTCCAGCCCGAAGCTGGCACTGCTGCCGCCGATGTCGGCCAAGATGCGCGGGCCGTGCGCGAGGTGCGAAAATGCATCGCGTTTCATGTCTCTTTCCGTTCTGTCTCTTTTTTATGCTGGACTGGCAGCTTGATTATATGTCACGCTTAGAACTGAAAACGTTTTCAGAAGCGTTTTTCATTAAATACCGCCGATCAATGAAAGTCAATGTGCTAATCTTCCGGCGCAAAGGTTTTCATAACTACATCTACAAGGCACTACTTTGGCAGACATTCCACCCTCCAGCCCATCGACACTGTTGGACGTTGCACGCCAGGCGGGAGTGTCTCCGAGTACGGTTTCGCGCATCCTCAATGGCACCGCCAAGGTGTCCGACGACAAGCGCCGCGCAGTGCTGACGGCGATCCAGGAGATGAAATTTGCGCCCAACCAGATGGCGCAGGGCCTGAAAAAAGGCCGCTCGATGACCATCGGCATCGTGGTCCAGGATATCTCCTCCCCCTTCTTCGATGAAACGCTGCGCGGCGTCGACGACGGCCTCAAAGGCACCGGCTACGCGTCGGTGATCGTCAGCGGCCACTGGAATGCCGAGGAGGAAGCCGACCGTATCCGCCTGCTGCTGGCGCGCAAGGTCGACGGCATCATCCTGCTGTCCGGCCGCATTGACGATGAAACGGTGCTGGGCTTTTCCGGCCAGCGGCCGATCGTCTCCACCGGCCGCGCCATCAAGACCCGCAGCGCACTCGGATTCAAGATGGATAATGAATATGGCGCCTACCTGGCGGTGCACCACCTGATCGAACTGGGCCATCGCCACATCGCCTTCATCTCCGGCCCGGCCAACAATACCGACGCCGACGACCGCCTGGCCGGCTACGCGCGCGCGCTGCGCGAGGCGAATATTCCGCTGGACGACAAGCTCGTGGTCGAGGGCAATTACCACGAGGCCAGCGGCATGCTGGCGATGAACCGCCTGTTCGACACCGGCCAGCAATTCACCGCCGTGTTTGCCGCCAACGACCTGAGCGCCTATGGCGCGCGGCTGGCACTGTACCGCAAGGGCATCCGCGTGCCGGATGATATCTCGCTGGTCGGCTTCGATGACCTGCCCGGCTCCTCGTACACGACGCCGCCGCTGACCACCATCCGCCAGCCGCTGTACGACATCGGCCGCATCGCCACCCACGCCTTGTTGCGCATCATCAATGGCGAGGAAGTCCGCGGCGAAGTGCCGCCGCTGGAATTGATCGTCCGCGAAACCACCCGCAGGCTGCGCTAATCCCTGTTAATCCACACGAAACCGGGGTGTTTTCTGCGGCGATGCCCTATCCGCTTTACAATGGTGGACGTTGCAATAAAATGACCCGGTTTTTTAAACCATTCAATCAAAAGGAAGAACGATGGAACATACTCTGCCACCTCTGCCATATGCAATCGACGCCCTGGCGCCGCACATCTCGCAAGAAACCCTGGAATACCACTACGGCAAGCATCACCAAACGTATGTCACCAACCTGAACAACCTGATTAAAGGTACCGAGTTCGAAAACCTGTCGCTGGAAGAGATCATCAAGAAATCGTCGGGTCCAGTCTTCAACAACTCGGCACAGATCTGGAACCACACCTTCTTCTGGAACAGCCTGACCCCGAACGGCAAAGGCGCACCAGACGGCGCGCTGGCTGACGCCATCAACGCCAAGTGGGGCTCGTTCGACAAGTTCAAGGAAGAGTTCACGAAGTCGGCCGTTGGCAACTTCGGTTCGAGCTGGACCTGGCTGGTGAAAAAAGCCGACGGTACGCTGGACATCGTCAACACCTCGAACGCCGCCACCCCGCTGACCACCGACGCCAAAGCGCTGATCACCATCGACCTGTGGGAACACGCTTACTACATCGACTACCGCAACGTGCGTCCTAAGTTCATCGAGACCTTCTTCAAGCTCGCCAACTGGGACTTCGCTGCCGCCAACTTCGCTTAAGCGACAACGGCAGCTTGAGCAAAAGCCCGCAGCGCCCGCGCCTGCGGGCTTTTTTATTGGAGACAGTTCATGACCTACCTCGCGTCCGCGCAGCGCTATGATGAGATGCAGTATCGCACTTGCGGCCGCAGCGGCTTGAAGCTGCCGGCGATGTCGCTCGGCTTGTGGCATAACTTTGGCGATAGCACGACCCTCGCCGCCCAGCGCGAAATGCTGCGCACGGCGTTTGACCTGGGCATCACGCACTTCGACCTGGCCAATAACTACGGGCCGCCATACGGCTCCGCCGAAACCAACTTCGGTCACATCTTCAAGGAAGACTTCAAGCCCTACCGCGATGAGCTGATCATCTCCACCAAGGCCGGCTGGGACATGTGGCCCGGCCCTTATGGCCAGGGCGGCGGCTCGCGCAAATACGTGCTGGCCAGCCTGGATCAGTCACTGCAACGCATGGGCCTTGACTACGTCGATATCTTCTACTCGCACCGCTTCGATCCGGATACGCCGCTGGAAGAAACCATGGGCGCCCTCGCCCACGCAGTCCAGCAGGGCAAGGCGCTATACGTCGGCGTATCATCTTATTCGGCCGAAAAAACCGCCGAAGCCGCACGCCTGCTGAAGGAGTGGAAGGTGCCGTGCCTGATCCATCAGCCTTCGTACAATATGCTGAACCGCTGGATCGAAACCGAAGGCCTGCTGGACACGCTGGGCCAGCAAGGCATAGGCTGCATCACTTTCACCGCGCTGGCGCAGGGTATCCTCAGCGACAAGTACCTGAACGGCGTGCCGGCCGATGCACGCGTCAACCGTCCCGGTGGTGGCTCGCTGCTGCCATCGCACCTGAGCGAAGCCAATCTGCAGCGGGTGCGCGGCTTGAACGACATCGCGCAGCAACGCGGCCAGACGCTGGCACAGATGGCGCTGGCCTGGGTGCTGCGCGACCAGCGCATCACCTCCACGCTGATCGGCGCCAGCAACGCCACGCAAATCCGCGAGAACGTCGACGCACTAAAAAACCTCAGCTTCACCAACGAAGAACTGGCGCAGATCGATGCGCTGGCGCAGGAAGGCGCGATCAATCTGTGGGCCGTCTCCTCGGCGCACAAATAATGGATCGTTTTAACGCCATGCGCATCTTCACCCGCATCGTCGAGCTGGAAAGCTTCAGCAAGGCGGCGGAGGATTTGCAGATACCGGCGGCCACCGCCACCTACACCATCAAGCAGCTGGAAGCGCGTCTCGGCGTGCGCCTGTTGCAGCGAACCACGCGCCAAGTCAGCCCGACGCTGGACGGTCAGGCCTACTACCAGCGCTGCGTGCGCATCCTGGCGGATGTCGAGGAAACCGAGGCGGGATTCGGCAACAGCGGCGTGGCGCCGCGCGGCAAGCTGCGCGTGGATCTGCAAGGCACGTTGTCACAGCGCTATGTGCTGCCGCGCCTGAAGGAGTTCTTCGCCCGCTATCCGGATATCGAACTGGAAATCGGCATGGGCGACCGGCTGGTCGACCTGGTGCGCGACGGCGTTGATTGCGTGCTGCGGGTTGGCGAGTTGCGTGATTCGTCGATGGTGGCGCGGCGTGTCGCCAGCCTGCAGCAGGTGACTTGCGCCAGCGCCGCCTACCTGCAACAGCACGGCATGCCGCACACGCTGGAGGACCTGCACACGCAAGGCCACCAAGCGGTCAACTTCTTCTCGTCCAGCAGCGGCAAGATGTTCCCGTTCGAGTTCATCGTCGATGGCGAGGATGTCAGCATCACCCTGCCCGGCCAGGTCTCGGTTGGCAGCGCGGAAGCCTATGCCGCCTGCTGCGCCAACGATCTGGGACTGGTGCAGATGCCGCGCTATCACATCGACCAGCAGCTGCGCAGCGGCGCCATTGTTGAAGTGCTGGACCAGTGGCGCCCGCGCCCGATGCCGGTGTCGGTGCTGTACCCGCACCAGCGGCAGCTGTCGCCGCGCGTGCGGGTGTTTGTCGACTGGCTCAGCGACGTGATGGGCGCCGCCAGTTAAAGCTTGGCGCTGGCGCGCTCAGTTGCGCCGTTCTTCGCGTCGCGCCTGCGGCGGCACGTCGCGCTCGGCGTTCTCGTCCGGCGCCATCTCGCCTCCATCGCCATCCGTCTCCGGCATCGTTTCGACATGGTCGTAGCCGATGTCGCTCTCGATATCTTCCCGGCCCACGCTGGCGCGCTCGCCGGTGCCTTGCGCATCGGTGTCGCTATCCATCTCCGCGCCAGGCTGTCCCACCATATCGCTGCCGCTGTCCGAATTGTCGCTCGGGCCCAGCGCGCGCGTGCCATGTCCGCGACCGAGGGTACGGTCGGCGCCTGCCGGAATGTTGTCCGGGTCTAAAGTGCTGTCAGCCATGATGACCTCCTTGCCATAAAAATCACATTACAGCACCGGCAAGGCCTTGGGTCAGTGCGTCCACACGCTTAAAACTATTATGCCCATAGGAATTTTTTACTTTACAAATGTATTATTCATCTCCATACTTATAACATCAAATACGGAGAACATCATGAGCACCACGAGCAAACACCTGCTGAGCGCCCTGGCCACTGCGGCATTTGCAGTCGCCGCGACCGCCATCACCGTCACCAATGCCTTCGCCCAGACTGAGAAAAAAGTCGAGCAGCCTCAAGGTAAAACCCGTGCCGAAGTGCAGGCCGAATACCTGGAAGCGCGCAAGAACGGCACGCTGATCGAGACCGAAGCCGACATGGACGTCGCCCAGACCCGTAAGCACATCGTCAGGCACTAAGCAGCACCTGTGAAGAAGCTCTCGTTCGCACTTTCCCTCTGCGTGTTGGCCGGTTGCGCCAACATGGGCAACGTCCAGCCGCAGGCGACCCGCCTCAAGTCCGCCGACCTGAATCCGGGCAAGGCCATCGCCGCCGCCAGCGCAGCAGGGGACAAACTCGTCGCCTGGCCGGACGAGCGCTGGTGGGAAGCGCTGCACGACGAGCAGCTGAACAAGCTGGTGACCGCCGCGCTGAGCGACAACCCATCGTTGCGCGCCACGCTGGCCCGAGTGCGCCAGGCCGAATCACTGGCCGGCGTCGCCAAGGCCGCAACGCTGCCGCGCGTAGACGCCTCGGCCAGCGCCGACCGTGAGTTGTACTCGGCGCACAGTACGATCCCCGCACCACTCGCCGGAAACTACGCGTGGAAGAACACTGCCACGCTATCCGGTTCCTACGATCTGGACCTGTGGGGTCGCAATCGCGATGCGCTGGCCGCCGCGCTGGATGACGTCCATCTGGCCGCCGCCGAATCGCAAATGGCACGCCTGACGCTGGAGACCTCCATCGTCCGCACCTACATCCAGCTGTCGCTGGAGTACGCGTTGCAGGACAGCGTGGCGGACAACCTGGCGCAGCGCCAGCGCATCCTGGACATCACGCGCCGCCGCAAGGCGGCCGGACTGGCCAGCGATATTGAAGTCAGCAGCATCGAGACCACGCTGCCAGCGGGTCGGCGCGAGCATGAACAACATGGCGAAACCATCGCCCTGCTGCGCAACCAGCTGGCGGCACTGATAGGCAAAGGACCGGGCGACGGCGAGACGATCGCCCGGCCATTGCTCACGCTTGAGACGGCGCGCGCCGACGCCGTGCCGGCCGACCTGCCGGCCGAACTGGTCGGCCGCCGCCCGGATATCGTGGCGCAGCGCTGGCGCGTGGAAGCAGCCGGCGCCCGCATCAGCGCGGCGAAGAAGGACTTCTACCCGAATATCAACCTGGCCGCCTTTGTCGGCCAGCAGTCGCTGGGCTTCGGCCACTTCCTCGAAGCCGGCTCGCAGATGCGCGGCATCACGCCGGCCATCAGCCTGCCGGTATTTGAAGGCGGCCGCCTGCGTGCGCAACTGGGCAACCAGACCGCCATCTATGACGGCGCGATCGAGCAGTACAACGCCAGCGTGGTGCAGGCGATGTCGGACGTGGCCAACGCGGTAGTGAAGATAGATTCAGTCAGGCAGCAGGACCAGCTGGCGCAACGCGCGCTGGCGTCGGCACGGCGCCAGCAGCAACTGGCGGAAAAAGCCTACCAGGCCGGCCTGACCGACACCCTCAATGTCATCAACGCTCAACTGACATTGTTGAATGAACAGCAGCAAATGGCGCAAGTGGCCAGCAAACAGCTGGACAACTATGCATTATTGATGTCGGCGCTAGGCGGAGGCATAAAACTGGATTTGAACTGACACTTAAATAGTACAATCAGTCCTTTCCAAAAAATATTAGAGGAGTGGCAATGAGTAGTTTTGAAGCGACTAAAAAACGCCTAAAAAACATCCATGGCCGAATGCCGGAGTTTCCAGAGGAGCTGATGCGCCTGTTGCGCATGACTTACCACATCCAGAAACGGATGAAAGATTTGAGCAACGCCGCGTTGCGCAAGTATGAGCTGGTCGACGCCAGCTACATGGTGCTGGCAGTGCTATACGGTTCGGACAATGAAACCTCGACGGCATCGACGCTGGGCGAAGCCTGCATGGAGAAGCCCGCCAACCTGACGCGCGTGTGCAACGACCTGGAATCGCAGGGCCTGATCACCCGTGGCAACCGGCCCGGCGACCGCCGTTGCGTGATGATCTCGCTGACCGACGAGGGCCGCGCATTGGCCGAGAAGGTGCTGCCGGAGGTATGGAGCACCACTACCCGCGCCTACGATGGCTATAGTGCGGAAGAAGTAAAACAACTGGAAGCGCTGCTGAAACGGCAGCTCGATAATTTAGAATCAATCACTTAGACCTGAGCACATGAACGCATCTCCCGCCGCCTCGCCTTCTTCGGACCACAGCGCGGCGCGGAGAGCCTTCATTTGGGTACGCAAGGAAACCGCCGACTGGCTGAACACCGAAGGCGAACGCTGGATCTACGTGGTGCGCGCCATGCTGGCCGCCTTCTCCGCCTTGTGGCTGGCCTTCCGTCTCGGCCTCGACTCCCCTTTCACCGCCCTCGCCACCACCATCGTGCTGGCCCTGCCCAGCAGCGGCATGGTGCTAGAAAAAGCCCTGCACCGTTTTCTCGGCACGCTGGTCGGCTGCGCCGCCGCGTTGACGCTGGTGGCGCTGTTTCCGCAGACGCCGATCGTGCTGTTTCTCGGCCTGGCGCTGTGGGTGGCGCTGTGCACCGGCGGCGCGGCCATGCACCGCAACCAGCAGTCGTACAGCTTTGTGCTGGCCGGGTACACGGCGGTGATGATCGCGGTGCCGGCGGTCGATGCGCCATCCGGCGTGTTCATGCTGGCGGTAACGCGTGTGACGGAAGTTAGCCTGGGCATCCTCTGTTCGGCGGTGGTGCATGACGTGATCTTCCCGCGCCGTCATTCGCGCGCGGTAATGCGCACCGTGCAGGCGCGCTACGCCGGCTTTATCGGCTTCTGCCGCCAGGTGCTGGAGCACCGCATCACACCGGCGGAGGCGGAGTTAAACCACCTGAAGTTTGCCGCTGATATCGCCGCGCTGGAATCGGGGCGTGCCGCCGCCTTCTTTGAAGCCGGTCATTCGCGCTCGCACACGCGTCAGCTGCACGCCTTCAACGCCGCCTTCATGACCGCGCTGACCACCTTCTACACGCTGCATCGCCTGTACCACCGCCTGCGCATGGCAGGCGCAGGCCCGGTGCTGGCGCTGGTGGAACCGATATACGCGCATCTGGCAAAGACGCTGGGCGAGGATCTGACCTCGGCGCGGTTGGCGCAGATGCGTGGCACGCTGACCAACGATATCGCCGCCGCGCGCGCGCGATTGAGCGCCGGCCCGGCGCCGGAACGCGCGCTGCAGATCGACTTCGACACGGCGGTTGAGCTGCTGGAACGCTTCGCCGGCGACCTGGCTGATTTCGCCGCGTTGTATCACGGCCTGGCGCAGCAGAAGCGCCAGCAGGTCAGCGATCCCGGTTCATATTCGCCGAAGACGCCGCCCGCCATCATCGCCGCCAGCGGTTTCCGCGCCGGCGCCACGCTGCTGGTGACCGCCGCCATGTGGTACTGGCTGGCGTGGCCAGGCATGGTCAACGCGATTCTGATGGCGACGATCTTCTGCGCGTTGGCCTCGTCGTCGCCACGGCCGACAGCGCTGGTGCAGCAGGTGCTGATCGGCTTTCTGCTGGCGATACCGCTGGACTTCATCACCGAATTCTTCATGATCGCCAGGTCGGACAGCTTCTTTCCGATGACGCTGGCGGCGCTGCCGCTGTTCTCCTTCGCCGCCTACCTGTGCAGCGGCCCGCGCTGGGCCGGCGTTGGCATCGGCATGGGCATGTTCTCGGCCACGCTGGTGGTGCCGATGAATATGATGCGCTACGACGTTGAATCCTTCGTCAGCAGCGAACTGTCGCTGACCATGGGCGTGGTGGTCGCCTACCTGATGTTCAAAGTGGTGCTGCCCGAGCATACGATGGGCCATCGCGGCCACGTCGCCGCCGCGCTATGGCGCGAGGCGCAAAACGCCTGCACCAAAAGCCTGTATCGCCTGAAGCGCCGCTTCGACAACCGCGTGCGCGACCTGCTGAGCCAGCTGAACGCCGCCGCCGGCACGGCGCCAAGCGCCGAAACGCGTGCCGTGGTACGCCAAGGCCTGACCTTGCTGGAACTGGGTCACGCCGTCATCGAGTTGCGCCAGCTGATCGCCGCCTCGCATGCAGGCGATGCGCGCGACAGTCTCGAAATCGTGCTGCGCCAGCTGGCCGCCTATCTGCATGCGCCGTCGCGCGCCACCGGCGAAACCGCGCTGCAAGCCATCCTTGACGCCGGCAGCGCCGTCCGCGCTGCACTGTCCGATGTGCTACCTGATGCGCAGCATGAGCGCCGGGCGCGGCTGAACACGGCGCTGACCGATCTACATTCCATCTATACGTCCTTGCTGGACCAGCTTTCGACAGGAGATATCCGTGCCGCGTGAAATCGATTTTTTTGGCGTGCTGCTACCCGGCGTACTGCCGGTGTTCCTGCTCAGCGGCCTGCTGCAACTGGCGCTGGATGCGGTATTGAGCCACATCGGCGCGTATCGCAGCAGCTGGCACCCTGCGCTAGTGCGACTGTGCATGTTCGTCTGCATCTTCAGCGCCCTGCTGGTCACCCTGTACAAATAACTTTATCTTTGAGAGCCTTCTGTGAGCGCATCTAAAATTTTTCGCTTTTGCCTGACCATGCTGTTGCTGGCGGCGGCCCTGTGGATGGGCCGTTCGGCCTGGGATCATTACATGGAATCCGCCTGGACCCGCGACGGCCGCGTCAAGGCCGACGTCATCACCATCAGCACCGACGTGGCGGGCACCGTGACCGAAGTGCTGGTACACGATAACCAGCTGGTGCAGAAAGGCGATGTGCTGTTCATCGTTGACAAAGCGCGCTACGAGAACGCGCTGGCGCAATCGAAAGCGCTGCTGGCGTCGCAGCAGGTGGAAAAAGGCCGCCGCACGCAGGAAGCCAAACGCCGCGCGGGCCTCGACGACACCATCGTCTCGGCAGAGAGCAAGGAAACCGCACAAGCGGCAGTAGGCACCGCTTCGGCGCAATACCAGGCCGCAGCCGCTGCGCGCGAACTGGCTGAGTTGAACCTGGAACGCACCGTGGTGCGCGCGCCGGTCACCGGCTACGTCACCAACCTGAATGTGCATCCGGGCGATTTTGCCGCCGTCGGCGCGGCCAAGCTGGCGCTGATCGACGCCTCATCGTTTTACGTGGTCGGCTATTTCGAAGAAACCAAGCTGCCGCTGCTGAAGGTGAACGACAAGGTGGAAGTGCACATGATGAGTGGCGCGGCGCAGTTGCAAGGCCACATCGAGAGCATCGCACGCGGCATCACCGACCGCGATGCGAACCTGGGCCGCGAGCTGCTGGCCGACGTCAATCCAACTTTCAACTGGGTGCGCCTGGCGCAGCGCGTGCCGGTGCGCATCCACATCGATGGTAAGCCGAAAGACCTGGAACTGGTGGCCGGCACCACCTGCACTGTGGTGATCCATGGATAACAACCTGATACGCCTGTTTATCGACGCCGCACAGCTGGGCAGCTTTTCGGCCGCAGGCCGCAAGCAGGGCCTGTCGCCGGCGGCGTCCAGCGCCAGCATCCAGCGGCTGGAAGCGTCCTTGCAGGTCAAGCTGTTCGAGCGCACCACGCGCCAGTTGCGACTGACCGAGGAAGGCCGTCTATACCGCCACTTTGCCGAACAGGCGATGGCGCTGATGAGCGAAGCGGAAGCCAGCTTGCAAGCCGGCACCAGCAGCGTGCGCGGCGTGGTAAAGATTTCGGCGCCATCGGACCTGGGCCGCAATGTGCTGATGCCGATGCTGGACGATTTTCGCGCCCGCCATCCGGACATACAGTATGCGCTGACCTTGAGCGGCAACGCCTCCAACATGGTGCAGGATGATCCGGACCTGGTGCTGCGCTACGGCCAGCTGGCCGGCAACGACATGGTGACGCGGGTGCTGGCGCCCAGCCGGCGCGTGGTGTGCGCGGCGCCGTCACTGATCGCACGCACCGGCGGTCCGGCGACGCCGGAAGACCTGGCATACTTTCCAGCGCTGGTGCTGGTGACGGCCATGGGCGCCATGCAGGAGTGGCGCTACTGCACCAACGACGAGGCGGACGAACGTCGCTCCGTGCGCGTGCAGCGCGGGCAGCAGAGCAATGATGGCGAAATCCTGCGCAGGTGGGCCATCGCCGGCCGAGGCTATGCGTATAAGGCGCTGTTGGATATCTCGGATGACCTGCGCTGCGGCAGGCTGGCAACGGTGCTGGACGAATACTTCACCGACAGCGAACCACTGACCTTGCTGTACCACCGCGACCGCTACCAGCCACCGCGCGTGGCGCTGCTGATCGCCTATTTGCAGCAGCGCTTCGCCGAGCTGGCGTAAGCGCCTCCGCAGGCCAGCCTAGCGCGCGCCGGCGGCGTCGATGATGGCGCCGCTGACGTAGGAAGATTGAGGGCCGAGCAGCCACAGGATGGCTTCGGCGATTTCCTCCGGCTGGCCGCCAC
>Ga0308157_10003619_pt1 | contig 22076 bp, 20 predicted proteins | sample PhyBR1_FD_201035 | JGI IMG/M metagenome (GOLD analysis project Ga0308157, IMG submission 201035) | Phyllosphere microbial communities from UC Gill Tract Community Farm, Albany, California, United States - DLSLB.R1 | ecosystem: Host-associated > Plants > Phyllosphere > Unclassified | place: USA...
AAGAAGTTTCGATATAAAAATCTCAATTTTTGCTATTTATGAAAAAAACACAAACTAAGATTTTATTAGTTGACGACGAACCAGATATCTTAGAAATCGTTGGCTATAACCTTGCTCAGGAAGGCTACCAGATTGTTACAGCTTCTAACGGAAAAGATGCTATAGCAAAAGCACAGAAAGAGCTGCCAGAACTAATCATTATGGACGTGATGATGGCAGAAATGGACGGAATGGAGGCTTGCGAGCATATTAGAAAAATTCCAGAATTAAATAATGTTATCATAACGTTCCTTACAGCAAGAAGCGAAGATTATTCTCAAGTAGCTGGTTTTGATGCCGGTGCCGATGACTATATAACCAAACCTATTAAGCCAAAATTATTGGTCTCAAAAGTAAAGGCGCTGTTAAGAAGGTTAAAAGAACAAGAAGTTGTTACAGATACTTTAAATGTTGGTGGAATCGAGATTAACCGTGAGGAATACAAAATCATAAAAGGCAATGTAGAAATTGCTTTGCCAAGAAAAGAATTCGAATTATTCTATTTATTGGCTTCAAAACCTGGAAAAGTTTTTAAAAGAGACGAAATCCTAGATAAAGTTTGGGGTAACGAAGTTGTAGTTGGAGGAAGAACAATCGATGTTCACATCAGAAAACTGCGTGAAAAAATAGGCGAAGATCTTTTTAAAACCATAAAAGGTGTAGGCTATAAATTTGAAGTTTAATTTTTTAAGAGGCTAAGGTTCTAAGATACTAAGATGCTAAGGCACTTAGTTTTTAAATCCATTTAAATTCTTTTAAAAATATTCAATACATTTAAACCATATAAGGAACTGAAGTTTACTTGACTTCAGTTTTTTATATGGTTTTTGAGTTACACTTAATTCTCTTAATTTCTTAATGGTTCAATTTTTTCAATGAAGATTAATTTTAAAAAAACATACAAATTTGCCATAAAATCGGCATTGTATATCAGTCTCTTTACAACAGCATTTGTACTGATGTTAATGTCATTATTTTATAAAAATCAATTAAAACATCAAGTTGCGTTTGGAATAATTTTCATTATCGCAATCTATATTTTCTCTTTTCTGGTTTTACAATATCGTGTAGAGCGATTTATTTACCGAAGAGTGAAGAAAATCTACGATGAGGTTTCATTATTAGAATCCACAACATTGATTAATCAGCCGATTAATACCGATATGGAAACGCTTTCGCGTGAAGTGAAAAAGTTCGCGACCGATAAAAAACTAGAAATCGAAATGCTCGAAATACGTGAACAATATAGAAGAGAGTTTTTAGGAAACGTTTCGCACGAATTGAAAACACCTTTATTTACTGTTCAAGGCTATGTTTCAACTTTGCTTGACGGCGCAATGGACGATAAAAATATCAGAAAGAAATATTTAAAACGTGCCGAAAAAGGAGTAGAGCGTCTTATTTATATAGTAGAAGATTTAGATATGATAACCAAATTAGAATCGGGAGATTTAGATTTGAATATGACTGATTTTGATATTGTTGAATTAATTCAGAATGTTTTTGAATTGCTTGAAATGAAAGCCGACAAAAAGAAAATTAAATTGGCTTTTGAAAGTAAAAATGTACAGTCTGTAATGATAAGAGGAGATCAGGACAGAATACAGCAAGTTTTAGAAAATCTGATTGTCAATTCTATTAAGTATGGAAAAGAAGGCGGTCTGACTGAAGTTGGTGTCGTAAACTTAACCAAGAAAAAAGTCTTAATTCGTATTAGTGATAACGGAGAAGGTGTTGAAAAACAGAATATTCCAAGACTTTTTGAACGTTTTTACCGAGTTGATAAAAGCGGAACAAGATCTGAAGGCGGTTCTGGTTTAGGATTGGCGATTGTAAAGCATATTATTGAAGCGCACAAAGAGAAAGTTTATGTAGAAAGTGAGTTCGGAATTGGCTCTGAATTCTCTTTTACACTCGAAAAAGCAAATAAATCATTAAAAACTGACGTTAAAAAATCGTAACGGCGGTTTTGCTAAAAGCCCTAAAACAAAGGTGTTTAACAATAAATAAACATTTCGATTTAGGTCATAACATTAAATTTTTATTATAGTAACATCTGGTTAATGATTTCTTAACATAGGTGCTTCATCTTTGCATCCTGAAATTAAGGGAATTACAGAACTAATGATAAAAAGAAAACTATTGGCAGTTTTATTACTGCTAACTTGTGCTGCCAATGCACAGGAAACAAACAAGCAAGAGCTGAATAAACAGGATGTAAAAAACGAAGTAATGCGTATTTTAGATTCTATAAACAAAGCAAAACTTCCGGAGACTAAATCTGGAGGAGGAGTTGAAGAACATTGGTATGATAGAATCTCTTTAAGAGGTTATGCGCAAATTAGATACAATGGACTGTTTTCTACAAACGATAAAGTTTCTTGTGAGCAATGTGATAGATCTTGGGGAACAACTTCGACAGCTCCAGATGCAAAGGCAAACAACGGACTTTTTATTCGCCGTGCCCGTTTAGTATTTTCTGGACAAGTGCATCCAAATGTGTTTTTCTACTTTCAGCCCGATTTTGCGAGTTCACCGTCAAGCGGAATTAATAACTTTGTACAAATTCGTGACTTGTATTTTGATCTTTCTTTTGATAAGAAAAAAGAATATCGCGTACGTGTTGGACAGAGTAAAATTCCATATGGATTTGAAAACATGCAATCTAGTTCACAGCGTTTAACTCTAGACCGTGCCGATGCAATTAACTCTTCAATTTTGAATGAGCGTGATTTAGGAATATTCTTTTATTGGGCTCCAGCCGAAATCAGACAGCGTTTTGAAATGCTGGTTAAAGACGGCTACAAAGGTTCTGGAGATTTTGGTGTTTTTGCACTAGGTGTTTACAACGGTCAAATCGCAAACAAATTGGATGGAAACAGAGATTTAAACGTGGTGGCAAGAGTAACTTATCCTTTTGTTATTGGAAGTCAGATTATAGAACCTGGAATTCAGGCTTACACTGGAAAATGGGCTTTTACTGGAGAAGTTTCGCCAGGAGTTACGGTTAACGATCCTCAATATGTAAAAGATCAGAGAGTTGGTGCCACTTTTGTTTTATATCCAAGACCTTTCGGAATCCAAACTGAATACAACATCGGAACTGGACCTAGATACAATACGCTTACCAAAAATATTGACCAAACCGATTTGAACGGAGGTTACGTTTTGTTAAACTATAAATGGGATCTTAAAAAACAGCGTATTTATCCTTTTGCTAAATTTCAATATTATGACGGAGGAAAAAAATATGAAAAAGATGCTAGAAGCTACGTAGTAAGAGATTACGAATTTGGTGTTGAATGGCAGCCAATCAAAGCATTTGAACTTACAGCAGAATACGTTGTAGCAGACCGAACTTTTGAAGATAGCGCACTGCCAATAAACAGACAGCAAGGAAATGTACTAAGATTGCAAGTGCAGTTTAATTTCTAAAATCAGTACGCAGATAATAGATTCGCTTTCGCGAAAACGCGGATAAAAACTGATTTTTTATTTTGAGAAAAAACTCAATTGCCTCCAGCTAAAACTGGAGGTTTTTTTATTGTAGTGAAGAATAACGATAAATCCGCCAAATCCGCGTCTTTGCGAAAGCAAATCCGTTTCATCCGCGTTCAATTATGCAGTTTTGTCTTCAAAAACCTTAAATAAAGAATCCCAATCAATATTATTTTCAAATTGAGACAGTCCCTTAAATGACTTTACTTTCGATAAGTCTCCAATGGTAAAATCATCCTGCATGGCATACGGCACAAGATTTTCTTCCTGAAGTTTTATCGCCAGATATTCCTGCTCATATTGTCCTGGAGTTGGAATAAAAAAGGCTTTTTTACCTAGCTTTGCCAAATCCATAACAGTGGTATAACCCGAACGGCATAATACAAACTCACTTTCGTTAAAAGTTTGTTCTAGCTGTTTCGAGTTCATAAAATTATAATAAGTGACATTTCCAGCCTGCCATTTTTCTTGAGATTTTTCTACTTTTCCTTGCACAAAAACCACTTTTCCGGGATATTTTGCCGCTTCTTTCTGCAGTTTTTCGTCTAAAAAAGTACGTTGAGGTTCTGGCCCAGACAATATAATCATCAGATCATATATTTTTGGCGTATCCTTTTTCTTCATACGGCTTAACGGACCAATATATTTTAGATTCAGCTCATTATTTTTCAAGTGGCCTAAATCTCCAGTCAGGTTTATTTTTTCATTAGAATCTGGAACCCAGCACTCATTGTATTTTTTAATAAAGTGCTGATGACATTTGCTGGTGAACCAAGTCGTATTTCCTGTCATTACATTCAATTGGTGTGTAATAAAAACAGAAGGCACTTTTTTACTGATGACTCCCAATCTATTATCTGAAATTATACCGTCAATACTGTGCTTTTTTACCCAATGATTCACCATTTTTTTCTCATCGAGAATAGCAGTAATCATCTTCGGAAGATTTTTAATCAGCTTCCATTTAAAGTTTTTGCCATTCTTTGCATATTCAATATGATAAGAAGGCAATTCTAAAGTTTGTATATAAGGAAATTCTTTTCGTAATAGAGCCAGCGCAACACCATCGGAGGCGATAATCGGAATATAATTATTCTCCTGAAGCGCCTTGATAATAGGAATGCATCGAGTGGCATGTCCAAGTCCCCAATTTAATGGAGCCACTAAAATAGTTTTATTCGCAGAATAATCTATGCTCATTTTTAACACGTTTTTAAAAACGAAGATAGAAAAATATGTTTTTTATGTTATTTCGAAGGTATTACGAAATTATTAATTTAAGGTTCTGAGCAGCTGAGGGACTAAGGTTCTGAGATTTATTGATTTAAATAAAAAAGATTTTACAATCATTTTAAGAAGCCCCAGCGGGGCGACATATCTATAGAAATCCAATTGCGCAAAGGCAAAGAGCTCCAGCGGAGCGACACATAATTTTTTGCAATAAATCATGTCGCTCCTCTGGAGCTTGAATATTGTAAAAATGTTCTTAGCTATAAATATTTCGCTTCTCCGAAGCTTACCTAAAAAAAGATTTTATAAGCATATTAAAAAGCCCCAGCGGGGCGACATATCTATAGAAAATCCAATTGCGCAAAGATAAAGAGCTCCAGAGGAGCGACATATTTTTTTATAATCAGATATATGTCGCTCAGAAGCTTACAAAAAGAAGAAGCTGTCCAAAAGGGCAGCTTCTTCAAAATCTCGTATTAAAAACCTTAGTCCCTCAGTACCTTAGTCTTGAATATACGTTTTATTACCGTTTTTGTTAATATAGTATTTACCGCCTCTTGGGCCAGTATATACTTTTTTACCATTGTATTCGCCAGTAACTTTGTCCGGTACAGATGGTGCTTTTTCGTTAGTTTCTTTTAAAGTTTTAGTAGCCGACTTTTTAGCAGCTGTGGCATCTTTCTTTGTAGCGTCAGCTTTTGCGGTTGTTTTTTTAGCATCAGCTTTAGTTTTGTCTGCTGTGCTTTTTGCTTTATCAGCAGTACTTTTTGCTTTGTCAGATTCTACAGTAGCTTTTTTTGCATCTGCTTTAGCTTTTGTTGCTTGTTTATCGGCAGTCTTTTTTGCTGCGTCAGCAGATTCTTTTTTGGCTTTTGTTGAAGCAGCTTTTGCATCATCTGCTGCTTTTTTAGATTTTGTGGCTTCTTTTTTTGCGTCAGCCGAAGCTTTGTCAGCGGTTGCTTTCGTTTTCTTTGCCGAAGCTTCTGTTTTACTTTTCGTAGTTTTTGCAGTTGTTTCCTGTGCGTAAAAATTAGAAGAGAAAACAACCATTAAACATAATAATACTAATTTTTTCATAAGGCTAAAAGTTTAAATTTCAATTAAAATTAAACAATTTATTGTCATCTTTTTCGTGTTACATTAAAAATATGCACGGAGCTGGACATTTCCTGTATGAATCGTATTTCCAGTTTCACTTTTTCTTCCTTGATAATTTAAATTGATGTCCAAAAAAGACGTAATATTCTTTTGCAGAAGTAGTTTCCAAACCAAATTTGATCCCGCTTGAAGTCCTTCGAGCATTTGAAAACCGACTGAAGAAAATTCATTTCCATTAAATTTATTTTCGTAGAAAGAGAATTCTCCATTAATCGTAACTTTCTTTTCACCTGCATAAGAAAAAGAAGTTCCGATTCTGTTCTGGTCTAAAGTTTCAAGATTTCCAATTTGATTTTTTTTGTTTTGAAGTTCATAAAAGAAATCCAATTTGGTGTTTTTAGAAAATAAATAGCTGACTTTTGGCGCCAGCTGCCAGCCTTGAATATCATAATTCTTTTCTGCAAAATCTTTTGAAACCAAATCGGTTTTTATGGTTTTAGTGAAAAAATTAAACAGCCAGCTATTTTGGTATAAATGCGTGTATTGAATTTGATGCGAATAATTTTGCACATGCTGCGAACCTACAGAAAGTAAACTTTTACCTTTATTTACTAAATAAGAATAGGTAACCGAATGTTTTTGTTTGCCTCGGTTATAAAATAAGCTGTTTCTGAAACTCGAATTCAAACCCAAAATATTTTCTTCTGATGAATCAAACGGATTGAGTTCTAATTTTTCGCCCTCGCTCTTAATCTTTCGATCCATTATAAAAGAAGTCTGGTTATAAAAATAAGACAGCAATTTTTTAAACCCTTTTTCATTCTGCCATTGTAGCGGATTGAGAGTTAAAGACTGCGAAAACTTATTTTGGTTGGTTTTTATGTAAACCTGATTCGGCAAAAAGACTCTAACATAGCGCGCTTGATCTTGGTAAACTGCAACTTCAAACTCTTCCAATTCCTGAATTCCGTTGCCATTATAATCATTCCAAGTATAAACACCTTGACCTGTTGGCACTTCTACATAAGTGAATTCCTGTTGTGCAATAGTTCCTGAACTCGTTTCGTAAGCCGTTCCAATTTGCATGAGCTGATTAAAAAATCGATCGTTGTACAGAATTCTCGAATTTAAAGAAGGTTCGTTCTGTCTCGATTTATCAGTAAAATCTAAATTTCTGTAACTCGCATAAACTGCCAAATCGGTTGTTTTGTTTTGAATCAATTTGGATCTTAAATAATAGGTTTGCGAATTATTTACATGCTGTAATAACCCGTTTTGCAAACTATCATTTCGTCTTTGCAGAAAACCAACTTCAACAAAAACTTTGGTGCTGTCGCCACGTCCGGTAAATACACCATATTCTGAAAATCTTTGGCTTAAAGCCGAAAACTGATTGGTTACTTTATCTTTCTGCTGATTGTCTTCTAACTGCATAGTTCCCCCAACCCAATTTTTTCCAAAATGATATTTGGTTCTAGTTTGGTTTCTAATGAATTTTGAAGTCGAAGCTGTAGCATCAGAATTCAGGAAACTGCCATTGTTTTCGATTGTCCATTTTTTCAATTTGAATAAAGCGTTTGTAGTATGTCTTGCTCCAGTGTAACTTTCACTAAAATCCAATTTCTCAAATTGATAAGTCAGTAAACCAATATTTGAAGTCTCTTTTTTCGGAAACAAATCAAAATTCAAACCCGTAACCAAAAGACTCTGATTGCCGTATTGCGTTCCAGTTAAATTCCAGTCACGATTAAATTCGATATTATACAAACGTTCCACCGATTTAAAATTCTGCTGCACGAATTGATAATTCGCGAAAGCGTCTAAATTCCAGCTTCTAGAAAAAAGACGTTTTTTAAGATTGGTTTTAAAAGCGACTCCTTCATTATTAGCATCATCAATTCCAGAAAATAAATTTTGGTCATTATTGCTAACAGCCAATTCAAAATCAACTAAAGTTTTTTCATTTGGATTATATTTTCCTAAAAATGTTGCCACTTGAAGTTTCATTGGCGCAACAAGCTGTACAATTGGCTCATAATTTCCTTGCAAAATTCCGTTAACAGGCGCAACATATTGATAAATACGCTCTACAGAATTATTGTTTTGAATAATATAATTCCCAGAATTTGCACCAACTTGGCTAAATCTTACATTGTATAAAACATCAGCAGGATTATTCGAATATTCATAAGCTTCAACCGAATTGATCAGTGTCTTTTTATACAAGATTTTATTCTCAGCATAAGTGTCTTCGTAAGCAGAAGGCGCTTTCATTAAATTAACATCATCACCTGCCTGACTTAAAATCTGAACTTGTTCTGGAGAAAGATTTTGCTGCAAAGGCTGATTTTTCATATCATTTTCAGAATAAATATATCCGCCAAAACTCCAGTTTTTATTTTCGTGCGTTGCGCCTGCGTAAGTAACTAATCGGTTGTAATTTCGTTCAGAATATTGGTATTCCACATTAATACGCATTTCTGAAGTAATGGTAAAAAGCGAAGTAAAGACAATTTCTCCGGCATTATAATCAATCACATAATCGTTGTTTTCGCCTCTTTTTAATAAAACGCCGTTTACATAAACTCGCTCCGAACCCGAAATTACTAAAACATACAATTCGCCATTTTGGCCTTTTAGTTTGTATGGACCTTGATTTCCTTCCTGACCTGTAAAAGTACTTTTAGCATATTGTCCTTTTACAAAAGCAACCGAAGCAAAAACGTTGGTTTTGCTTTTTTCGGTATCAAAATCAAAGTTGGCAGAAAGCCCCTGAACTTTTTTATTAAAGCCCAAAAATTGAGTTTTTCTATTTTCTAAAAATACATCGCCGGCGCGAATGTTCCAGTCATCGCTAAAAAGTTCTATAAAAATATTGTCAAACTGATCGAGTTTTTGCGAATAACCGCCGTCTTGCAGCGGAATATTATTGTCTTGCAGCGAAGCCCTTAAACTCACTTTTTCTGAAAGCTTTCCTGTAATTTGTAAATCTAAATTGGAGTTTAAAACTGTACTCTGATTATTACCAACTGTAACACCACGTGTAATACTTCCAGAAGTTTCAAGACCGTCAAAAGGAGTTGCCTTTTTTGCATTTGAGTTATTGTCTATTCGGTATAATTTATCTGTTCCGACATCGCCGCTCACAATTTGATCCGATTTGTAAAGGCTATATTCTCTCGTTAAGAGATCTGGATAATTAAGATAATTGACAATTAAAGTATCTGAAACCGATTGGAAATTTTCATTTAAAAGCAAATATCCTTTTTGAAAATCGACTTTATAAGATGTCGAATCGATTGGTTGGTTTTTAGTATTTAGAATCTGGAAAAATCCAGAGTTAATGGAGACTTTTTCCAAACGAATAGTGTCTTTTGAAACGATTACTTTTTTGGTTTTGTACAGAGATTCAGTTTCCTGAGCTTGAAGCACAGAAAAACAGAAGAAAACCGTCAAAAACAGTAATTTTTTCAACATAAATACTCTAACTCTAAAAAGTCAAAAGTAGTATTTATAATCAAGAAATTACGAGGCTTTTATTTATTGAAAAATGAAGCAGTTCTGAGATTTTTAAAATTGCAGAATAAAAAATAATTGCAGAAAAAATCTCACGTGAAGACAATCTTTTTTTTAGCTTTGTTTAGGATATAACTAACTTAAATTATGGATACTAGCAAAGAACTTTTATTCTTTTTTAGTGCTTTAGGAGCTTTCAACGGAATTATTCTCGGCGTTTATTTTTTCTTTTTTACCAAGAAAAAGTACCTGACAAATTATTTCTTGGGTGCGCTTTTGTTTGCGCTAAGCATCCGAATTGCAAAATCTGTATTTGTATATTTTCATCCCGAACTGCCAAAAATGTATCTTCAATTTGGACTTACAGCTTGTTTTTTTATTGGACCCTGTTTGTATTATTTCGTCAAATCGGCAGTCGATGAAGTTCAGACAATGCCCAAATCATGGAAGTTTATTCTAGCATTTTGGGGAACTTTAATCGTTGCTGTTGGTGTTTTATATCCTTACGAAGTATATCCAAAACTTTGGAATGGCATTTTCATAAGAATCATTTATTTTCAGTGGTTGGTTTACATTGTTTCTGCTGGTTTTGCACTTCGTGGTGTTTTGAAAAAAATCCTCAGCCGAAAAGAAAAAACTACTCCGGCAGAAATGTGGTTCTCAATGCTCTATTTTGGAAATTGTTTATTATTCCTGTTTTACTTCTTGGCAATTATGGGGGCTTCTGCAGCAACTTATATAAGTGGTGCGGTTGTTTTTTCATTCATTTTATATTTAGGAATTTCAATTCTTTTGTACCGAAAAAAAACAGACGATTTGTTTTTGTTGAATGGAAAGATTTCGAATAAAAAAATAGAATCGGCAGAAGCGCTAATGTGGTCAGAAAAACTTGAAAATGCCATGTTTGAAAAGAGTTTATATAAAAATCCAAACTTAACGCTTCAAGATCTATCTCAAGAAATTAATATTTCAAGCCATCAATTGTCGCAGTTTCTGAATAATAATTTAGGAAAGAATTTTACCAGTTATGTAAACGAATTCAGAATCAACGAAGCATGTAAAATTATCACTTCTTCAGATAAATTAACTTTAGAATCTGTTGGTTACGATGTCGGTTTTAATTCTAAATCTACCTTTTTTACAGCATTCAAAAAACATACAGGAACCACGCCGCTTAACTATCAGCTTCAGGCTTTGCAACCGTAAATTGGAGTATTAATTTATAAATCCGTACTCCTGATTTAGTTTTTTGGAATCTCATTTATTGATTTTCAGATGACTTTTGTTCTAAATAAAAGTCAAACTGCTAATCGTTAAAGTTTATGAGATTTCTAAAATTGGTTATCATTTCTATTTTTTTCCTTGCTTTTTCATCAATAGAAATAAAAGCGCAACGCATAAAAAATAGTAAAGATAAAAGTTATTATAGTGATGATGTACTCCTTGGGAAAAAGTCATTAAAGTCTGCTCAAGACACTGTGCTTATTAAAGAGATAGAACACAATGAGTTAAATGAAGTGGTTATAAAAAGCCAGCCTTTATTATTAAAATATGGAGCCAATGGAAATATTGATGTCAATGTAAACGGAACTGTTCTCGCAACCAGCAGTTCGGTAAATGAATTACTTGGAAGAGTGCCAAATGTTGTGGTCGCTGACGGAGAAATTAGCGTTGTTGGGAAAGGTGAAGCCATAATTTATCTCAATGGAGTTTTGATTAATTATGAGCGGTTTGCTGCTATTCCCGTTTCACAAATTCAAAAGATTGAAGTCATTTCAAATCCATCTGCTAGATACGATGCTGAAGGAAAAGCAGTAATCAATATTATAACCAAGCAAAATATTGAAAATGGCATAATGGGCGCTGTCAATCAGCACGTAACAGTTTCTAAATTTGGTGGAACACTTTATAACACGCTTTTAGATTTTAATTATTCTAAAGGAAAATTCTCTTTTATAACCAATTACGGTTTGCAATTAGGAAGAAACCGCGAGTTGCTATATACGACCAGAACTCGTCCTAATCCTGATTTTTTTATGAAATCTGAATTGACAACCGATTGGAAAAGAAGATTTAATAATTATTCAAATTTTGGATTCGGACTTCAATATAGTTTTTCTCCAAATAATTATATTTCATTGGCTTATAGCGGAAATGTGAATGATTTGGGCGGAATTACAGAAAGCAGAAATTCCATAACAAACAATTCTGGAAAGAGTTTTTATGCCACAGATGTTGATCGAAACGATGTTTTGTTAAATCAGTTCATCAATTTGAATTATAATTGGACAACGGCCAAAGGTTCTTCACTATTTATAGGATCGCAATTTTCAAATTACAACCAAACCATAAGAGATTTTATTGAAGAAAGCAGTTTGGTAGAAGAAACAGATTCTGCAAGATTTTTAAAGAATAATGTCGGAAGCCGAATTAATATAATCGCAATTCAAGCGGATTACTCGAAGAAAATAGATGAAAAAACAAAACTCGAAATAGGAGCGAAGTTTAGTCACGCCACGATAAACTCAGGAACAGATTTCCTGATTTCTGATAATGAAATAAATTTTGAGCTAGACGATGAGCTTTCGAGTGATTTCGAATACAATGAAAAAATTGCTGCAGCTTACTTTAACTATATTGGAACATTAAACAAAAAAATCAATTTTTCTCTTGGCATAAGAGCAGAAAAAACGAGTTATGATTTATTTACAAATGCCAACGGAATTCAGAAATTTGATAAATCGTACGGTAATTTTTTTCCAAACGCACTTTTAAATTTTAATCTTTCAGAAGATTGGAAAGGGCATTTTTCGTATGTTTCCAGAATTACAAGACCCAGATATCAGGCTTTAAATCCGTATGTAATTTATCAGGATCCATTTACGAAGATTGAAGGAAATCCGAATCTGCTTCCAGAAAAAACACATGCTTTTGAAATAGGCGCGATGTACAAAAAGTTTGATTTTAAAGTTGGCTATACTTATAAAATTGATCCGATTTCTGCTGCAGCTTTGCGTGGCGACACTCCAAACAGCTATATTTTAAGAGCATTGAATCTAGAAAAAGGGCATACTTTTTTTACTTCGATATCCAGATCTTTCAATATAAAATGGTGGAATTCTGTCAATACAGCAAGCATTACATGGCAGAAATCTGTAGACAATTATTATGCATTTGAATTCAGTCCTGTAGAACCTCAGATCTATTTATATACTAATAATACATTTACGATTTCTAAACTTTTTAAATTGCAACTTTTGGCTTGGTATTTAAGCGATAGAAGCTACGGATTGGGAAGTGAAAACGGTCGTTCGACAGTGACTTTAGGAATAGAGAGAAACTTTTTTAAAGATGCATTAAGACTCAATTTTACCGCAAATGACATCTTTCATAAGTTTATGGTTTCTGGCGATTATAATGTCGGGCAAACCCAAATTTATTATCATAGAACTTATAGTACCAATTATTTCAAATTAATTGCAACGTATAGTTTTGGAGATTCTAAAAAGACGACTTATAAGAAAACGGAAGTTGAACAGTCAGAGAATAATAGGGCGAGGTAAGTAATTAATTTTTTCTTCTTTTCAGTTGTGTATAGGTTATAAGAATTCCAACTGTAGATAAAAATGGACCGATTACCAATCTAAAATCTGAATAAGAAATGTCTTTTATGTCTTTTGCAAGTAATGGACTTAAAGATATACTGATGTATAATAAACCAAGAATAATGAAAACTAATAAAAAGCCTTTTTTGCTCATTTTAAGTTCTTTAGAAAGAAAAGTAAATATAATCAAAAATTGATTAAATGAAGAAAATTCTTTCGAAATAAAAAAGGCCTCACAATTATGTGAAGCCTTTTCAATAATTTTTGAATTAAATAATTACCTTTTATAAAGCAATATTAGATTAATTCTTTAGTGACAATCTGCATCGTTTCGCGGCTAACTTGTTTCAATAAAACTTCTTTGTTAGCTTCAACAGTCTGCGCTGCCTCTTCTGTAAAGTGACGGATTGTATATAAAGTTACATTTTCGCTGTATTCTACTTTGAATTTTTTAGAAAGAATAGCATTCAATTCTGGGAAATTTCCAAATTTATCTTCCACACAAACAGAGAAACTAATTGCAGAGTTTTGAATCAGGTTTACTTTGATTTTAAATTCGTGGAATAAACCGAAAATCTCACTGATGTTTTCTTCCATAATGAAAGAGAAATCAATTGATGAAAGCGAAATTAAAAGCTGTTCTCTTTTTACGATAAAACAAGGATATTGTGGTTCCAAATCAACTCCTTTAGAAACGCAAGTTCCTTTTAATAACGGATTGATAAACGATTTTACGTATAATGGAATTTCTTTTTTCTGTAATGGCTGTAATGTTTTTGGGTGAATTACAGTTGCTCCGTAAAATGCCAATTCGATAGCTTCACGATATGAAATTTGGTTTAACAGACTTGCATTTTCAAAATAACGCGGATCTGCATTCATAACTCCAGGAACGTCTTTCCAGATTGTTACACTTTCTGCATTTAAGCAATAAGCAAAAATTCCAGCAGTATAATCAGAACCTTCACGGCCAAGAGTTGTTGTAAAGTTGTTTTCGTCTGCGCCTAAGAAACCTTGTGTAATATTTAGCTGTTTTCTTGGAACATTTTTACTGATGTTTTGCTGTGTAGTTTCCCAATCAACTTCTGCATCTCTGTAGTTTGCATTCGTTTTAATGAAATTACGAACATCAAGCCATTGCGTCTGAATTCCTCTGAAATTCATGTAATGACTTAATATATTAGTCGAAATCAATTCACCAAAACTTACCACCTGATCGTAAACAAAGTTGTAGTTTGGAGATTTATTATGAGCTAAGAAATATTCTAATTCGTCAAACTGAGCATTTACAGCTGCAAAAACCGCATGACTTTCATCTTCAAACAAATCCAATAAGATCTGATTGTGGTATTTTTTAATTTCCTGAACAGAAGCATTTAATTCTGTCGATTTTTCAAAGTAATTCTTGATTACAACTTCGAGAGCATTTGTAGTTTTTCCCATCGCAGAAACTACCAAAATCACGTCTTCATAACCCACTTTTTGTAAAACGTCGTATACGTTTTTAATTCCATCTGCATCTTTTACCGATGCACCACCAAATTTAAATACTCTCATTTTTAATTTTAGATTTTTAGATTTTAGATTTCAGATTTAAGCTGAAGCCTAGTATTTTGTTTTTTTTGCCACAGATTAAAATGATTTACACAGATTTTAAAATCCTTTGAATCTTTATAATCTGTGGCTAAATATTTTTTATAATTTTTCTAAGAACGAATTAATTCCAGCTTGATCCATTTGTACGACTCTCCAAGTGTCGAGGATTTTAGCTCCAGAATTTTCATAGAATTTTACGGCTGGAGTATTCCAATCCAAAACATTCCATTCAACTCTTCTAACATTGTCTCTTTTTCCTTGTTTCATGATTTCAGCATAAAGAGCAGAACCTAAACCGGTGCCTCGCATCTTTTCTTTTACAATCAAATCTTCAAGATGAATTGTCTTTCCTTTCCAGGTAGAATAGCGATAGTAATATAATGCAATTCCAACAATTTCTTTTTGTTTTTCTTCATTTTCGATCTCCGCTACAAACACATTAAATAATGGTTTTTCACCAAAACCGTCGCGCACTAAATCTTCCTCTGTAATGACAACAGCATCGGGTTCTTTTTCGAATATAGCCAGCTCCTGAATAAGCCCTAACACCGATTTCATATCTTCAGGATTTCCTTTTCTAATATTCATATATTCCTATTTTTAACTATTTAATATCTAAAAAAGCTTCATTTTAGCTAGTGCTTTTTGCAGATTATTAGCAAATATACAATAGTAGCAAACTAACAACATAATTTTTAAATCATTCTCACAAAATAAGCGATATTTGTGACTTAAAAATAAAACTATAACGATTTAGAAATGGAAGAACGCAATAAAACACTGGGAGAGTTTATTATTGAGAACCAAAAAGCATTTCAGTATTCGTCGGGAGAACTCTCGCGAATTATCAACTCTATTCGATTGGCAGCAAAAGTGGTCAATCATAAAGTAAACCAAGCAGGTTTAGTAGATATTGTGGGCGCGGCAGGCGAACAGAATATTCAAGGTGAAGACCAGCAAAAATTAGATGTCTATGCAAACGAAGTATTTATCCAGACGTTAATAAACCGTGAGATTGTCTGTGGTATTGCTTCTGAAGAAAACGACGATTTTATTACTGTTCAGGGGAGCGACAACAGTCATAATAATAAGTACGTGATCTTAATGGATCCGCTTGACGGATCTTCAAACATTGATGTAAATGTTTCTGTGGGAACTATCTTTTCTGTTTTCAGAAGAGTAACTCCAATGGGAACTCCGGTAACTAGCGAGGATTTTTTACAGCCGGGAATCAATCAAGTTGCAGCAGGCTATGTAATTTATGGAACTTCAACAATGTTGGTTTATACAACTGGACATGGTGTAAATGGTTTTACGTTAAACCCAGCGATTGGTACATTTTATCTTTCGCATCCAAACATGAAATTTCCAGAAAACGGAAACATTTATTCAGTAAACGAAGGAAACTATGTGCATTTTCCGCAGGGAGTAAAAAATTACATTAAATACTGCCAGCGAGAAGAAGGAGACAGACCTTATACTTCAAGATATATCGGGAGTTTAGTGGCCGATTTTCATCGAAATATGATTAAAGGCGGAATCTATATTTATCCAACAAGTTCAAAAGCACCAAAAGGGAAATTACGTTTACTTTACGAATGTAATCCGATGGCGTTTTTGGCAGAACAAGCAGGAGGAAAAGCAACAGACGGTTTCGGAAGAATTATGGAAATCCAGCCAACCGAATTGCACCAAAGAGTTCCTTTCTTCTGTGGAAGCTATAATATGGTAGAAAAAGCTGAGGAATTTATGGCGGCTGAGTGAAAGTATTCAGTGTTCAGTTTTTAGTGATCAGTCACAGTCGCAGTTTTCAGTCTGGACTATATAAGGTGTCAAACCCGACAGGTTTTTAAAACCTGTCGGGTTTTGTTTTGAGTTAAATTTTAAAAGTTTAAGCGTAAAACTGTTGACTGTTACTGAATACTGAAAACTAAAAAATAAGACGCAACCTTTTTTAGATTTTTCCATCTTTAAAATGAACCTTGCATTTATGAGAAATTATGGATTAATTTTTTATAAGCGCTTTAAAACTAATCAAAAACCAAAAAGTAAATTGTTATGAAGAAAAAACTATTGATGATTCTGTTCGGAATATTTTCAGTTTTGTTTGTTGCCTGTAGTAGTGACGAGATTAAGGATCCTCCAATTGGACGATCTGAGGATGATATTAAGCTTTCCAAGAAAGAAGCTTCTTTTACCGCAGAGGCCAATACAATTACGATTACTGCAGAGAACAAAGGATGGTGGGTAAATGGTTTTTCATTAGACAAAGTAAGAATTGATAAAGGAACGGTAAATTTGTCTTCTGAAAATTTTATCTTTAAAAATGATGTTTTCGAGGTAGAAAAGAAAAATGGAAACACTTTGATTATTACGATGAGTAAAAATACAACGGGTGCAGAAAGGATTCTTAATATAGGATTACAGTCGGGAAACTATTTTGATAATATAAATATTATGCAGTCAAAATAAAGGGTTTAAAAAACAAAACCCGATAAAATCAATTGTCGGGTTTTGTTTTTTTAATTTTCGTTTGCAGTCAAGTTTCAGTATAAAAACTGAACACTAAAAACTGATTACTGAATACTATTTATGCATATGCTGCATTTCGTAGATAAAAGTATCAGCATCTACTTTTTTATCAACTAATGATAAAGCTTTAGCAATAATGTAATCTACGTTGCTTGGTGTAAATCCAAGAGCAACACTTATTTTTTTCAATAATACTTCTTGTTTGTCTTCAAGATGATGGTCAACATGAACCATTCTTGTTAAATCATATAAACGCTCTAAACGCTGAACATATGAATAAGGTGGATTGATCGGATATTTTAAAGGATCGCTAAGAATTTCTTCGTATTCCGATTCTGTAATTTCTAAACGAGAAGCAAGTTTATCTAAAAAGGCTTTTTCTTCTGGATAAACAACACCATCAGCTAAAGCTACACGAACAATAGCAGAAAAGTGTCCTTTGTTTCTTTGCTTGAATTCGCTATCAAATAATTCTGAAAATGACATAATTGTAAAGTTTTTGTTAAACAAATATAGCCTTATTTTTAAATTATCGATTTTAAAATTCTCATAAAATTTAACTTTTCTTTATTGAAGGATTTGGAGGCTTCAATATTTAAGTTTGAAAATTAATCGTAAGTTTACAACCCCTAATTATTTAATTACATTACACCTATGTCACAATTTTGGATTTATTTTCAAATAGGATTAAAACACGTTTTAGATATCAATGCTTACGATCACGTTCTTTTTTTAATCGCCTTAACTGTTCCGTATCTTTTTAAAGACTGGAAAAGAATTTTTTTATTGGTTTCTCTTTTTACAATTGGCCATACTTTGGCTCTAATTCTTTCTGTTTATGGCATAATTGCCATAAAAGTAAATGTTGTAGAATTCCTGATTCCGATTACAATTCTCGTAACAGCACTTTATCATTTATTTACGGCTGGAAAGACCTCAAAAAATGATGGCGTAAATCTGGTATTTTTCATAACTTTATTCTTTGGAATTATTCACGGACTAGGTTTTTCTAATTATTTCAAAACAATTTTAGGAGGTTCTGCAACCTCAAAATTGTTACCTTTGGGAGAGTTTGCCTTAGGAATAGAAGCTGCTCAGCTGGTAGTGGTTTTTGTTGTTCTGGTAATTTCATATATAGTGCAGACGGTTTTTCGTTTTTCAAAACGCGACTGGGCGCTTGTAATGTCGGCTTTTATCATTGGAGTTGTAATTCCGATGATTATTGAAAGCCCAATTTGGAACAGATAAATTTAAATGGAAGTAAAAAAACTGAATAAATACGATAAAGCATATCTGCGAATTGCAAAAGAGTGGAGTCTGCTTTCTTACTGTAAACGTAAACAAGTTGGCGCTATTATTGTAAAAGATAGAATGATCATTTCTGACGGTTACAACGGGACACCTTCTGGATTTGAAAATTGCTGTGAAGACGAAGACGGATTAACACGCTGGGATGTTTTACATGCTGAAGCAAATGCAATCCTGAAAGTAGCAAGATCAACGCAATCTTGTGAAGGAGCAACATTATATATCACGCTTTCACCTTGCAAAGAATGCAGTAAATTAATACATCAATCTGGAATAAAAAGAGTAGTGTATAAAGATGGATATCGTGACGACTCAGGAATTCAATTTTTAATAAAAGCAGGCGTAGAGGTAGAACATATTCCTGTTTTAGAAGAGTAATGAAATTTAATTCGAAATATTTGCCAATAGTCATAGGAGCGACTTTTGCTCTTGGAACAATTGCCGGAAGCCTTATGAATGCTCCCGCAAGTGATCAGCTTTTGGCTAAAAATTACTCAAAAACCAAACTTAACAAACTCATTGATTTTATCAATACAGAATATGTTGATAGTGTCAATACAGATTCGATTGTGAATCTAACAGTTGATAATATACTTTCCAAATTAGACCCGCATTCGGTTTATATTCCGCCAAGCGAACAAGCTGAGGTTGCTGAAAGTATGAAAGGTGATTTCGTCGGAATCGGAATCAATTTTTATATGTATAAAGATTCGGTTGCGATTATAAAACCAGTAGAAAATGGACCTTCAGCAAAAGCAGGAATAAAATCTGGCGATCGAATTCTATTCGCAGGAAAAACCAAATTATACGGCAGAAAATTGCCTTCAGATAGTTTGTTTTCTAAATTAAAAGGCCTTCAAGGTTCAGAAATAGAATTGACTGTTTTTAGAAAATCAGAACAAAAGAAACTGAAATTTAAAGTTAAGCGAGACGTTATTCCAATTAAAAGCGTTGATGCTTCTATGTTACTTGGAAATAATATTGGCTATATCAAAATAAACCGTTTTGCAGAATCCACTTTTAATGAGTTTAAAACTGGTTTAACAAGATTAAAGCAAAAAGGAATTCAATCGCTAGTAATTGATCTTCGCGACAATGGAGGCGGTTATATGGAAGAAGCAATTGCAATTGCTGATGAGTTTTTAAAAGACAAACAGTTAATCGTTTTCACGAAAAGCAAAAACGGTTCAACCGAAAAAACGTATGCTACAAAAGCAGGAAGCTTTGAAACTGGAAAAGTGTATGTTTTAATTAATGAAAATAGTGCTTCCGCAAGCGAAATTTTAGCTGGAGCTATTCAAGATAATGACCGCGGAACTATTGTCGGACGCCGTTCTTTTGGAAAAGGATTAGTGCAACGAGAAATGGACTTTAATGACGGATCTGCAGTAAGATTGACTGTAGCGCGTTATTATACACCAACAGGAAGATCGATTCAGAAGCCTTATAAAAAAGGTAACGAAGAATATTTTAAAGAATCAGAATCTAGAATTGCTACAGGAGAATTATATGCAAAAGATAGCATAAAAGTAGCTGATTCTTTAAAATTTAAAACTCCAAAAGGGAAGATAGTGTACGGCGGTGGCGGAATTGTTCCAGATGTTTTCGTACCAATGGAAGCAGAGCATGGAAATGAAAATGTTGCTTATTTGCTGCAAACAGGAATTGTTGGTCATTTTGTCTTTGAAGAATTAGACAAAAACAGAAATGCTTTTGCGGGCGATAATTTCAATGCGTTTTTAGCTAAAATGAAAAGTTCAGATACATATTTTAAGAAATTCAAGAATTATATCTTGATGACAGGTCTGGATTTGAAATTGGATAAAACAAAAGCGCTAGTAAATCGTCATATTACAGCTGAATTCGCACGACAGCTGTTTGGAGAATTGTATTATTATGATGTAATCTTAAAAGAAGATGCCATGATAAAAACAATTCTGACTCCGAAGAAATAACTTCAATCCTTATATCATGAAAATAGAAACCGTTGTTGATGCAGAAATCGAACTCTTGACTGCAATTAAAAAATCGGATGTTATGGCTTTGGAAACAATCCTTCATGATGATTTATTGTTTAATATGCCCGACGGACAAACCATCACTAAAGATTTCGATTTACAGACATACCGTTCTGGAAAGATTAAAATTGATTCTTTAGAAGGTTCAGATCAAATCGTCAATATAATTGGTGATTCGGCTGTAGTTACGGTTACAGTTGCCTTAAAAGGGGCTTATGATGGCAATCCAATTAACGGAGTTTTCAAGTACATAAGAGTCTGGAAAAAAATAGGAAAAAATCTAAAAGTTATAGCGGGAAGCTGTGTTCAGCTGGCATAATTTTGGAATAAAATATAAAGCCACTCCCGATAGCTATTGGATTAAAAAATAACACAGATTATAAAATCCTTTTAATCTTCTTAATCTGTGGCTAAAGAAAATATAGTAATCTTGGAGATTATTACACATTTAAATATTTAAAAATGAAAAATCTAAAAAGAATAAGTTTTCTAGTGCTTCTAATGACTTTTATAATCTCTTGCACAACTATGAAAAACGATGCAAATGCTGTAGTTTCAGGAAAAGTAGACGGTATAGAAGCGGGTAAAGATGGCTACACAGCCAAAATTACAACAGACGCCAAAGAAGTATACTTTGCAACAATTAGTATTGTAAACGTGGGAGGGCCTCAAAACTACAAACAATTAAAAATTGGAGATGTGGTATCTGTAAAAGGAGAAAAATGGAAAACCGAAGAAGAAAACCATATCAAAGTAACAGAGATCGTTTCGGTTAAATAAATCAACAAAATAATTAAACCATTAAGAGATTAAGTTTATTAAGCTATTTAGCTTGTTTTCTTAATCTCTTAATGGTTTTTGTTTGGAATTTTTTCTTAATGAAACTTGATAAAGTTTACATCAGAATAAAACTTAATTTTTCTTAATCCCTTAATGTTAAAAACAAAAAAATTATCGAATACTATCGTGAGCGTGAGTCTGTACACCGTTATTCCATAAAGTAAGAATATCTGTTGCTACAGCTGCACCACTTCCAGCTGCAATTGCCAATTGACTTCTCCAACCAGCTAAAGTACCGATTGCATAAATCCCGTCAGCAACTTTATGATCTTCGTTTTTAAGTTGAATTCGCTGTTTTTCTGGAAGAGCTTTTTTATGAGGTTCAACAAATTGCATTAAACCTTCAATGTCAAAAGTATTAGCAGAGCCAATTCCAACTACGATATTCCTTGTTTGGTATGAATTCTTGTTTGTCACCACGGTAAATTCTGGATAGCTGCCCTCGATTTTTATTACTTTTTCATTTGGAATCTGAGTAATGTGTGGGTAAGTTGTAGCTAAATCCTGTGTGCTTTCAGTTAAAAGTTCAGAACCTAATTTTCCTGGAGTAATTCCGTAAGCGTTATAAAATATTGCCTCTTGTAAAGAAGAATTTTTCTGGTGGGTAAAAATTCCGATTTTTTTATCAGTAACAAAAGTTTTGTTTTTTGCGGACCCTAAGACAAGAGCACAAGACATGCCAGATACTCCTCCGCCAATAATTAAAACATCAAACATATTATCTGTTGTCATTCATTTTTTCTTCAATTCTTTTTGAAATTCTAAAAATCAAAAGAATCAAAACAGCGCAAAATGA
>Ga0308157_10003620_pt1 | contig 22075 bp, 14 predicted proteins | sample PhyBR1_FD_201035 | JGI IMG/M metagenome (GOLD analysis project Ga0308157, IMG submission 201035) | Phyllosphere microbial communities from UC Gill Tract Community Farm, Albany, California, United States - DLSLB.R1 | ecosystem: Host-associated > Plants > Phyllosphere > Unclassified | place: USA...
CAATATGTTTAAAGAGATAAAAAACAAGTACTTACGTTATTTTTCCATTGTTTTATTTTTTGTAATAATTTTCTTTTCTGCGCTTCAACTTAATTTTTTATGGCTGTTTGGCTATTCTCCCAGTGTTCGCGACATCAAAGCACCTACCCTGCGCGTTGGCTCCGAGCTGTATACTGCCGACGGAAAACTAATTGGCAGATATTTTAAAGAGAACAGAACTCCGGTAAATTACGAAGAAATAGCACCAAGCGTAATACAGGCATTGGTGGCTACAGAAGATGTACGCTTTTACAAACATTGGGGAATTGATGTGCAGGCTGTGGGTCGTGCTGTAGTTGGTTTAGGCAAAGATGGTGGTGCCAGTACCATCACACAACAACTGGCCAAAAACCTGTACCGTACGCGTTACAACAAATCGCAAGGCTTATTGGTAAAAATACCATTGGTGCGTACGCTAATTGTAAAATTAAAGGAGTGGATGACAGCAGTAAAGCTCGAATCTAATTATTCAAAAAATGACATCATTACGATGTACCTCAATACGGTTTCTTTTGGCAACAATACTTATGGAATAAAAACAGCCAGCCGGATTTATTTTGATAAAGAAGCCAAAGACCTAAGTACAACCGATGCGGCCATGCTGGTAGGTATGCTTAAAGGAACTACGTTATACAATCCAACCAAAAATCCGGCAAAAGCACTGGAAAGAAGAAATGTGGTCCTTGCCCAGATGAACAAATACAAATACCTGAGCAAAGACAGTTTAACCGAATTAGCTAAAGAGCCCATTAAACTGAAAGAAGGTAAAATGCAGGATGGCAGCGATGGCGATTCTTATTTAAGAGCCGCTGTGGCCAAATATCTTGAAAAATGGTGTACCGATAATGGCTACGATTTATATGAAGACGGTTTAAAAATTTACACCACCATCGATTCGAAACTTCAAAAATATGCTGAAGAAGCAGTTGCTGACCAAATGCGGATTTTACAACGCAGATTTTACAATGTATGGGGTAATGAAGATCCCTGGTACGATTCGGAGAAACAAAAAGTAGATTATCCGGATAGGGCAATGAAAAACCTTCCGGTTTATACTACGTTGCAAAAGAAATTCCCAAACAATCCTGATTCTGTATTGGCTTATTTCAATAAAAAGAAAAGGATGCAGATTTTCACTTATAAAGGTGATCGCGACACACTCTTTTCTACTTTAGATTCGATCCGTTACTATGGAAAGATCATGAACACCGGTATGATGACCATGGAACCTGCAAGTGGAAAAATTAAAGTTTGGGTAGGTGGAATCAACCATAAATTTTTCAAATACGATCATGTTAATCAGGCTAAACGTCAGGCAGGTTCTACGTTTAAACCTTTCGCCTACCTTACGGCCTTAGAACAAGGTATGAGCCCTTGCGATAAGTTTACCGATAAACCGGTTAAAATTGCTTATCAGGATAAAGGGGAAACCAAGTATTGGGAGCCTAAAAATGCCGATTACAGCATTACTTATCGCGAAATGAGTTTAAGGTGGGCCATGGCCAGATCAGTAAATACCATTACGGCGCAGGTTACTGAAAAAGTGGGTTGGGATAATGTGGTAAAATATGCACACGAATGTGGCATCGATAGCCATTTAGAATCTGTTCCTTCGGTAAGTTTAGGCTCAAACGATGTTACGGTTTACGAAATGGTAAAGGCTTACGCCACTTTCATGAATAAAGGAATTAAAACAGAGCCCATTTTGGTCGAAAAAATTACCGACCAGGACAACAATTTAATTGAAGAATTTAAACCTAAAACAAAAAGGGTACTAAGTGAAGAAATAGCCTGGTTAATGACTTACATGTTTCGTGGCGGTATGGAAGAACCCGGAGGAACTTCTCAGGCATTATGGGAATGGCCGGACTTATTCAGAAAAAACAACCAAATTGGTGGTAAAACTGGAACTTCATCTGATTATGTAGATGCCTGGTACATGGGCTTAACCAAAGATTTGGTAACGGGCGTTTGGGTAGGTTGCGACGAAAGAACTGCACACTTTAAAAATGGCGAACAAGGAGAAGGTTCTAGAACTGCCTTACCTATTTTTGCTAAATTTATGGAAAAAGTTTATCTCGATCCAAGTACAGGTTACACCTATGGCCCTTTTCCAAAGGCTACAGTCGATATTACCCGTACCTACAACTGCCCAAGTCCGCAGATTGTTAGAGATACAACTTCTACCGATAGTGTAATGGTTGATTCGACCGAATTTATTGTTCCGGAAACTCCTGAAACTGCTACACCTGCAGTGGTTGAACCTGAGGTGAAAAAGGAAGAAAAGAAATCAGAGCCAGTGCAAGCCCCACCTGCTCCAACCGTTCCATTAACCAAAAAGGAAGAACGGGAGTTGAGAAGAAAACAGCGCCAGGAAGAGCGGGAAAAGAAAAAAAACGAGAATAACAATAACAATTAATGGAATTTCCTCATGTAAACTTTGGCTAACCAATTGATTATGGCTAGCCAAAGCTTAAAAAAATGTTAAAATTTCTATAGTATTTTAAACAATTGCTATTTTTATTTTCCAAATCCCGTACCATTTCATTTTCGTAAATTACTGAACATCGATACTAAAACTACACATATGAAAATAGGCTCTACTTTATTAAAGCGATATGCTATTTTATCGCTCCTGCTTATTCTTTCACTCTCTGTTAAAGCCCAATATTTTGGCCAAAATAAGGTTAGGTATAAAAAACTCGACTTTGAGGTTTTACAAACACCACACTTCGAAATTTACTATTACATTAAAAACCCTAAGCTCCTGAAACGCTTTTCGCAGGATGCGGAAACCTGGTATAAAATGCATCAGGAAGTTTTCAGAGATACTTTTTTAAAGAAAAACCCGATTATTTTATACAATAACCATCCTGATTTTCAACAAACTACTGCATTGAATGGAGAAATCGGAATTGGTACAGGCGGGGTTACCGAAGCCTTAAAAAACCGCGTAATTATGCCGGTCATGGAGCTGAACAGCCAAACCCGGCACGTTTTAGGTCATGAGCTTGTACACGCATTCCAATACCATATTTTATTGGAAAAAGATTCAATTAGTCTCGAAAATGTGGGGCAAACGCCACTTTGGATGGTTGAGGGTATGGCCGAGTATCTTTCTATCGGCAAAAAGGATGCCTTTACTTCCATGTGGATGCGGGATGCAATGCTAAACCGTGATATCCCTTCGCTAAAAGACTTAACCAATTCCAATAAATATTTTCCTTACCGTTATGGCCAGGCTTTTTGGACTTACATTGGCTCTCAGTATGGCGATACCACAATTGTTCCGTTATTTAAAAATACGGCAAAATACGGTTACGAAAATGCCATCAAATATACCTTTGGTTACGATGACAAGACTTTATCAGGCCTTTGGAAAAATTCGATCGATGCGCATTACAAACCCATGCTAAAAGCAGACAGTTCGCAGATTAAAATTACCGGAACGAAAATTATCGATAACAAAAATGCAGGTAACATGAACGTTGCTCCTGCCCTTAGCCCAGATGGAAAATACCTGGCTTTCATGTCAGAGAAAGACCTTTTCGGTATCGATTTGTTCCTTGCCGATGCCAAAACCGGACGAATTATCAGAAAACTGAGCAGTCAGATTTCGAATGGTCATATTGATGATTTCAACTTTATAGAATCAGCCGGTGCATGGTCGCCTGATAGTAAACAATTTGCTTTTAGTATTTTCAGTCATGGTAAAAACCAGATGATGATTATTGACGTGTCAAATGGTTCTACTGTATCACAAACAGCTATGGGAAAAGTACAGCAATTTGGCAATTTAACCTGGTCGCCTAACGGTAAAGATGTAGCATTCTCGGGTATGGTTGAAGGCCAGAGCGACATTTTCTCTTACAATCTGGATACCAAAGTGGTAACCCAGATTACTGACGATGTTTATTCTGATTATGCGCCGAGCTACTCCCCTGATGGTAAAAAATTGGTGTTTTCATCAGATCGTGCAGCAATTCAAGCCAATGCGGTCAATGCGGTGCTCCCAATCAACTTGGCTGTTTATGATATTGCGTCGAAAACAGTTACTAACCTGGATGTATTTCCAGGAGCCAATAACCTAAATGCACAATTCTCTTCAAACAGTCAAAACATCTATTTCTTGTCAAATAGAGATGGTTTTAGAAATTTATACAAATACAATTTCGCCGATAATACAGTAGATCAGTTAACAGATTACTTTACCGGAATCAGCGGTATTACCGAATTTTCGCCAGCTATTTCGGTATCGGCAACTGATGACATTGTGTATAGTTACTACCGCTATCAGCGTTATACTCTTTACAATGCTAAATTAAGCAGCTTTAAAGCTAAACGTATTGGCAATCAGGAAGAAAATTTCGATGCCGCGATTTTACCACCAATGGAAAATATTGGTGTAAATATCATCAACTCAAACCTGAACAATTTCGACCGTTTCGAAAAAACTACAGCCGATTCGATGAAAGTAGTGCCTTACAGACCAAAATTCAGATTAGATTATCTGGCAAACAGCGGAGTTGGTGTATCTACCAGCCGTTTCGGAACAGGTGTTTCGGGGGGTATAGTAGGTATGTTTAGCGATATATTAGGAACCAATCAGATTATTGCCAATCTTTCTGTAAATGGAGAAATTTACGATTTTGGAGGTTTAGTGGGTTATATCAACCAAAAAAGCAGAATTAACTGGGGGGTTGCTGTTTCGCACATTCCATATGTTTCGGGATTTAGCTCTTACGGTTTTGAAAAAGTGCCAACTGGCAATAACCAAACAACCGATGCCATTAATTACCGTACTGATATCATCAGAACATTTGAAGACCAGGTACAGGTTTTTGGAGCCTATCCTTTTAGTAAAATCCACCGGTTCGAGCTTGGCGGTGCCTTTTCTCATTACAGCTACCGTGTAGATCGTTATAGTAATTATTATAATCCCAGCGGATTTTTTATTGGATCTGACCGGACAAAAATATCAAACGAACAGGCTTCCTTAGATTATGGTATTCCATTTAATGCCTTTACCTTATTTCAGTTAAATGCAGGTTTTGTGGGCGATAATTCCATTTTTGGATTAACTGCCCCTCTTGATGGTTTCAGGTATCGTGTAAGTGGCGAGAAATTCTTTGGTACTTATAATTTTGCTGGTGTGACCGCTGATTTACGTAAATACTGGAGAGCTAAACCGGTTACTTTTGCTGTAAGAAGTTATAATACTTTAAGAATCGGCAAAGATGCCGATAAACTTTATCCGATGTATCTGGGTTACCCATACCTGATCAGAGGTTACGAGTCTAACTCGATTTATAAAACAACATCGGCAAGAGCTTCAGAATCTTTTGATATTAACCAGTTAAGTGGAAGTAAAATTGCAGTGGTTAACTTTGAAATCCGCCTGCCTTTTACCGGACCTAAAAAACTTGCAGCCGTTCCTTCTAAATTTTTATTCTCTGATCTGAACCTTTTCTTTGATGCCGGCGTAGCCTGGACAAATGATACTAAAGTAGTTTTCAAAAATGAACCAACTTACACAGACGTTCCTGTTAAAGATGATAGTGGTGCTGTTATTGGTTCATACCAAACCACAAACGAGCGGGTACCTGCATTAAGTGTTGGTGTATCGCTACGGGTAAATGTTTTTGGCTATTTTGTATTGGAACCATATTATGCCATCCCTTTTCAGCGTAAAGATGTTAAAGCTGGTGTATTTGGTTTAACCTTTGCACCGGGTTGGTAACCATTAACCAGCCATTATGAACTATAAAAAAAGCGATCGGATTAACTGATCGCTTTTTTTACAGGGTATGTTTTTTATTAAGAGAGGCTGTTGAACGATAACTTAACCTGATTGGTTATATTTCGGTGCAAAAGGATATTTTCAAAATCCAGTCCGATGGTTAAATCAATCCAATCTGGATTACAAGAGCGCACTAAACGTTCTTTTTGCATGCGGGTAAACCTGCTGATAGATTTAAAACGCACCAAAGCCTGCGCTTCTGATTTAAATTCTTCAAAATAAACTAAACGGGTTAATTGCATTCCATTATCAAAGAATAAGTTTGGCATCTGTTTATAGAAATCCAATGTCTTAATCAAATCAGAACTCATGCCTACGTGCATACTTGTGCGATTTCTGTCGGTAACGATATAAACAAACTTTTTCATGATCTTGTATTTAAAAATTAAAACTAAACTATTTAGTATATCTTCTTGCAATTCAAAATAATATTACTAACTTTATGAGCATAAAATTACTAACTATTTTAGTAATTCCAAATTTATTTTAAAATTTATTTTTATGTCAAATATTTCAAATAATTTAAAGTACCTCAGGAAGAAAAAAGGCCATACGCAGCAAAATTTCGCTGATATTATGGAAATCAAAAGATCTTTAATCGGCGCCTATGAGGAAGACCGTGCTGAGCCTAAATATGAATTACTAAAAAAAATAGCAGAATATTTTGACTTAACCATTGATGAATTCATCAATGAAAAAATATCAGACAGCTGGAAACCTAAGCCAAAAAGCCAGGGTTCTAACCTTAGGGTACTGAGTATTTCTGTTGATCAGCACGACCGGGAGAATATCGAACTGGTACCGGTTAAAGCCAGTGCCGGTTACCTGAATGGTTTTTCAGATCCACAATATATAAGCGATCTGCCCAAATTTCAGTTACCCCTGCCCGCTTTAAGACAAGGTACCTTCCGTGCTTTCGAAATTATGGGCGATAGTATGTTACCTGTTCAACCAGGAAGTGTAATTATTGGCGAGTACCTTGATAACTGGAATGAGGTAAAAACAGGGGAAACCTATATCATCATTAGCAAAAATGAAGGAGTAGTATATAAAAGAGCAGGCAACCGCTTTAAGGAAAACAAAGACCTGAAATTAATTTCTGACAATAAGGTTTATGATGCCTATACTATTGCAGCTGAAGATATTTTAGAGATCTGGAAAGCAAAGGCTTATATTTCGACTTCTTTACCGGAACCTGCACCAGACCCAACCATGGAAACCTTAACCCAAATGATGGCTCAAATGCAGAAATCAATTTCGCAGTTGAATAAGAATTAACATTTTTTAACAAGCTCCGATTAAACCGTTTGCACTTTTTTATATCTATCAGTTTAACAAACACATAAAAAAATTAAACATGAAAAGAGCAATTTTAACAATAGCAATTGCAGTGATGGGTTTAACAGCTGCATTTGCTCAACAAGACACAACCAAAAGAATAAGAAGGCAAATGCCTAAAATGACTGCTGAACAGCGCGCTGAGAAAGTAACAGCTAAAATGGAAAAAGAGCTGAGTTTAACAGCCGATCAGAAGTCAAAAATTTATGCAATCCAACTGGAAAATGCCAAAACTATGGATACCTGGAGAAAAGCTGATCAAGGTGATATGAAAGGTAAAATGAAAGAACGCAAAGCAGCTTTGGAAGCGCAAAAAGCTAAAATAGATGCCGTTTTAACTGCCGAACAAAAAACCAAAATGGATGCATTCCGTTCGGAAGCCAGAGAAAAAGCCGGTAAAATGAGAAAAGGAATGGGCCAGCATAGAAAAGATAAAGCTCCTGTTGTTTCTAACCCACCGACACAAGGCTAATTTAAAATATTAGTTTTTACGAACAAGGTTAATTCGTCATATTTTAGAAAGCGTTCTGATTATTCAGCACGCTTTCTGTATTTTTGGCCAATGCGTAAAATTGAGTCATTTCTTAACAGCAAACTTCAGGAACGGAAAGACAATCTTTCGATCCGAAACCTGGCTACCAACCTTCCCCCTGTTGATTTTTGCTCAAATGATTACCTGGGTTTTGCCCAATCAACCGAATTACAACAGCTCGTTTCCAGTTTAACACAACAGCTCCCCAACTATAAAAATGGCTCGGGAGGATCCCGTTTATTGAGTGGCAATACAGCTTATGTAGAAGAAACCGAACATTTCATAGCCGGTTTCCACGGCTCAGCAAGCGGCTTAATCTTTAACTCAGGTTATGATGCCAATCTTGGCCTTTTATCAAGCATACCGCAGCGTGGCGATACTATTATTACTGATGAACTGGTTCATGCCAGCATTATAGATGGTTGTCGCCTTAGTCATGCTACCCGATACAAATTTGCCCATAATGATATACATGCCCTCGAATCAAAACTTAAAGCGGCAAAGGGAAACATCTTTGTGGTGGTGGAAAGTGTTTATTCGATGGATGGTGATACGGCTCCGTTAATAGCCATATCAGCGCTCTGTGAGCAATACGGAGCTAATTTAATTGTTGACGAAGCTCATGCCACCGGCATTTTTGGCGACATGGGTAAAGGTCTGGTACAGCAGCTTAACCTTAGCAGTAAAGTTTTTGCCAGTATTGTCACTTTTGGCAAAGCCATAGGTGCACATGGTGCAATTGTGCTGGGCAGTCAAAACCTGCGCCATTATCTTATCAATTTTGCGCGGTCGTTTATTTACACTACTGCAGCGCCAATCCATAACATAATATCGGTAAATGCAGCTTACCAATTACTAAGCAAAACCGATCATTGCATTATCCACCAAAAAATTGCGCTATTCAGAAAGCTGCTTAAGGATAAAAACATACAAGCTTTAGATAGCAAAAGCGCTATACAGGGCATTTTATTTCCATCAAATGAGAAAGCTAAACAGGCTGCTACAAGTTTACAACAAGCAGGATTTGATGTAAGGGCTATTTTGAATCCAACTGTTCCATTGGGTAAAGAGCGCTTACGCATTTGCCTTCATACCTTTAATACTGATGAGGAAATTACCGCATTGGTTAATCACCTAAACGAACTTCAACTTCATGGTTAAATATTTTATTACCGGTATTGGCACTGGCATCGGCAAAACACTGGTTAGTGCGATTGTAACTGAAAAACTTAAAGCCGATTACTGGAAACCTATCCAATCGGGCGACCTCGATACGAGTGACAGCCTAACTATTGGCAATTTAACTACCAATACCAAAACGGTTATCTGGCCCGAAAGTTATCGCTTAACTCAGCCGTTATCGCCACATTTATCAGCCAGACTGGATGGCATTGAAATTAAACTTAATCAAATTAACATACCTCAAACAGCTAATGACTTGATTATTGAAGGGGCGGGCGGTTTAATGGTTCCTTTAAATGAAAAAGAACTGATTATTGATTTAATAAAGAAACTAAACGCTGAAGTGATACTGGTTTCGCAAAATTACCTGGGTAGCATCAACCATACCCTATTATCACTGAATCTGCTAAAACAATACGATATTCCGGTTAAGGGAATCATTTTTAATGGCGATGAAAATGCCGAAACGGAAAGATATATCCTGCAGTATAGCCAGGCAAAAAAGCTAGGCTATGTACCTCATTTAAGCCAGATTAACCGGGAGCAGATAGCAATGGCTGGCAAATATATTTCGCTTTGAGCCCCGTTGAATTAAAAAACCCCGCAGGTTTTAAACATGCGGGGTCTAACTTAATGTTCTGTTAGGTAGCCACTCTTTTTAAGAAAATCGGCCCATACCTGATAGCCTGCGGGAATTAAGTGTAAACCATCTTTGGTTAATTCAGCTTTTAAATGTTTATCCTGATCGGTAAAATTCGGATAGAGGTCGATAACGGTTACATTTTTTGCTGCAAATTTCCTGATCTCATCATTCAGCCACAAAATATGCTCATCTTTACCATAATGGTTCTTAAATTTTTCGAAAGCACTGTTTACAGGTAAAAGCGTATTGAAATAGATGTGAGTTTTCTTCGAGCCCTTTCTAATTCTGCTGATTATGGCTTTATAATTCTTTAAAATAACACTATCTGGAATATTTCGGGAAATATCGTTAATACCTATCAGGACAAAAACTTTAGCCGGTTTGCCATCAATTATATCCTGCAAACGCTCCAATACGCCAAAAGTAATATCGCCCGAAATGCCCCTGTTTTTAGCTTGTGGCAGATCCAATAACTTAGCCCAGTCCGTACCCGCGGTAATACTATTGCCTAAAAAAACAAAATCCTTCTTCGATTTCGGATCGGCTTTAAATTTCTCCACCAGCTCTACATATTTACCAGGACGATAAGTACTGTCCCACTTTACGACCTGCGCCTGCACCGCACTAAATTTTAGCAGTAAAAAGGCAAGAGAAAAAAACAAAAACCTGTTAAAAAATACTTTCATGCTATATTTGAGTTAGGAACACCTAAAATACTATTTTGCCTGAACTAAAACATCCGGATAATCAGAAATAATACCATCTACATTTAAAGCCTTTAGTTTCTGTACATCGGCTAAAGTATTGGCTGTCCACGGAATAATCTTAACCCCATCCGCATGCGCCTTTGTAACCAGTTCTTCGGTAACCATTTGCCACACCGGACTTAAAATAAATGGTTTAAAACCCAAATCAGCAATATTTTCTTCGTAAGTTTTCTTATTAGCAATAAGAAAAGAAGTTTTAACTGAAGGATATTTTTGGTGTATAAGCTGAATGGTTCGCTTATCAAACGATTGGATAACTACAAAAGGGGTAATTTTCTTACTGCTGATTACCTCCATTAAAAGTTTAACGAAAGTTTCTGGATCAGGATTGGTCACCCCATCTCCCTTTTCACTGCATTTGGTTTCGATGTTGTAAAAAAACTGCTTGCGCTTATTGGCTTTAATATCGTGCTGAACAGCATCAATTAAATCTGCCAGCAAAGGCAAGTGTGTTTTTTCTTTTTTCTGTTGCGGAAAAAGTTCATAATATTTACTTCCGATATCGAATTTCTTAATTTCATCATAATTCATCCCGAAAATGGGGAATTTACGTGCATCTGATTCGGGAATCTCTTTTCCTTCGGGCGTAAGCATAAAAGCTGGACTTAAATAATCATCGTGTGTAACGATCACCTTGCCATCTTTAGAGATATGTGTATCCATTTCCAACGTAGTTACACCATCAATCTTCATTGCATTCAGCATAGCCGGAATGGTGTTTTCAGGCATTAAACCACGTCCACCACGATGCGCCTCTGCACTGAATGCAGGAAATTTAATTTCCTGTCCAAATGATTTAAAGGTAAATGCAGATAAAAAAATAAGAAATGCTGTTGTATTAATTTTCATGTTTTGAAGGGGTTTATTATAGATTTTTAGCAGCTGTATGGTAACCCGACAACCGCTAATATTAAAAGGTTAAGCTTTAATTTCAGCCTCAAATTTTTCACCAAAACGATCGGTGGCCACTACTTTTACATTTTTAACGCCGGGCGCAAAATGTGCCAAAAACAGATGATCGGTTGAACGGGGCTCTACAAATGGCCTTGGATTAGGCAATTTATCGCCTTTATATAGTTTAACTGCCAATGGATCAAATCCATCTTGCTGCTCCATCACTCCCATATCTTTTCCATCCAGGAAATATTCCACTTTCCAATCGGGGTCATAGTTCCAGACATTTGCAATAAGCCTTTTCTGATTGGTTAAAGTATCCACATAAATATCAAGTTGCTCCTTCCGGTCTCTGCCTGTAGATTTGTAGTACCATTTCAATTCCGTTCCATCAACTTCATAAACGCCATAACCACGAGGAGTTCCATCTTCACAAATCGGACCTGTCCACCAGCCTCCGCAAACAGTGCCATGGTTATGCTCATAAATTCCGTTTTTAATTACATTTTTATTAAAGTGGGTATGCCCTGACATGATGTGGACGTTCTTGAAATCTTTTAAAACAGCATAGAAATCTACATTGTTTTTTACCGAATTGTGCACCGGAATATGCAGGCAGATAATTAACAATGCATCCTTAGATACAAACTGCAAATCCTTAGCCAGCCATTCTAATTGTGTAGGGGTAATATATCCATCATATGTACGCTCAACCCCTAAATAGCGCACATCATCTAAAACCACATAATGTGCTTTGCCCCTGTTAAATGAGTAATAAGTTGGTCCGTAATGGGCCTGAAAAGTCCTGTCGGAAGTCTCATCCCCACCTTGCCTGTAATCCTGATCGTGGTTACCCAATGCCTGAAAAAACGGGATACCAATTTTAGCGATCGCTTCATCATATGCAGGAAAAAGATCGAAATTATCCCAAACCAGGTCACCCACGCCGATTCCATGTACCGGAGTTTTACCCATACTTTTTACCACCTCACGTGTATCTGGAACTGAAGTTTCCATCATTTGCACCACATCTTTTTTATTTTTTACCTGCGGATCGGCCCAAATAATAAAATTGTGTTTTTCATCATTCTGTTTTAATGGTTTAAGATCGAAATTTAACTTTCCGGCCGTATCTGGTTTGTAATAGTGACGCGCAATGCTGCTTTCGGTTTTAAACTCGTAACCGGATGGTGTACTGATCCATACAAAACGCGCCAATTCGTGAAGTTTAATTTCGTAATTGCCACTTTTATCAGTTTGTATTACACTATATCCATCAGATATAACCACACCTGCAACAGCGTTGCCTTTACTGGTTACTGTTCCGCTTACCACACCATCAATGGTAAACAGCGATGAAGGAAATGATTTTAAACTAACAAATAAGGTTGTGGTTAATATGCCCGATTTTTGGATAAAGGATCTTCTGTTCATGATTTATATTGACATTAAACCATTGGTTAATTTTTTCTACAATATGAAGAGGGCCAGTTTACTGGCCCTGCTTGTTTCTTTTTACTTCTCGATTAAAGCTGTAACACCTCCCGTTTCGATTTCGCTAAGCACCGAAGTATTGGTTAATGTAACGCTTATCATCGTCCGGACTGATTCCCATCCACCTTTCTTAGCTTTATATACACCTCCTAACCTGGCAAAACTAACCGCAGCAGGAAAACCAGCAAAACGTTTATCGTTTGAATTGGTTCCTTTTCCATAATACTCTTGTGCAGCTGTACCGGCGTAGGTACTAAATTTGTCAGTTATGGTAATTCTAAATCCATATTCAGGTGGGCCTGGAGTGTAATAGCTGCCATTTGGTCCACCATAGAAGATTACATCTAATGGGATAGAATTTGGCGTAACATCGGTACCTTCAAATATTGCAATACCTGCAACGTTTCCGCTATTGGCTAACAAGTTACCGGTTATATCACCCACACCGTTTGCACCTTTTACGGTTGTGTAATTTACACTAGCTATCCATTTGGATGCAGGTATAACTGTTGATGCTGAACCATTAATGCGCTGACCTGTACCTCCAACGTAGAAAAACTCTCCTTTCTTCACTGTGCCTGAGGTAAGATTAAATTTATAGGTCCTAAGCGCTCCGGTGTTCCATCCTAATGTTGGGAAAGCCGTTGCACCTGCATTGTTATTGGTATATACTGAAAATGGTGTTACCGCAAAATCAATATCTTTGGTTGCTAAAAACTGAATGTATTCGTAATTTCCGTCTGTGCCATTTGGATCAACGTGAAATCCTGAAATAACTGCAGGGGAAAGTTTTGGCATCGCAACATAAAAGAAATCATCTATTGTTCTCATCCTGTACTCGATCTTTTTTGCAGCCCCAGTTCCGGTAACATAAACTACTCCCGTAAAATTACCTGATGGCTGAACGGCAGTATTGGCAAAAGTAGCACTGGCGCTGGTACGCAATGTTGCCAATCCAAAACCATCGTTAAGAATCTTATCTCCTGAATAAATGGTACCACTAGTGGGCTCAGGATCATACACAGCACTGTTAATTGCTACCAAGGTGCTTTCATAACGATCGGGATTGGCCAAAATAGTACTCGTATTTGCAGCCTGCAATTTGATAATTCTTCCGGAAGCAACTTTAGTTATAGCGGCAGTTGTTAAACCTGTGATTTGTAAAATCCCATCCACTCTTTTTAATACACCACCATCCAGTTTAATGTGCAATGAATCGCCAGGGATAAAATTTGCAGCTGCCGACCCGATGTTGAATGAAATCCCCCTTAACGAATCCGCCGAGCCATTAATACGGCTATTTTGCAAGGCAATCAATCCTGCTACCGAATTACCCGATCTAAAATCAGAAACCACTACTCCTCTAATACTTGTAGCTCCTCCTATGGCATCAGCATTAAGTGCAAGATCTGATCCTTTATAGTATCTTCTTAAATCGAAGTTAGAAATGAAACCACTTTCTGAAAACTTATAACGATAGTCGTCATCCCGCTTACAGCCCGTGTAAATAGCCACAACAACTGCCAGCAAAAGAAAATATTTTAATTTATTTTTCATCATCAATAGTATTTAAGGTTTTTGCCACCACATTAGTGTATTTACATCGTCTGGTCCTTGTGCAGCCAGAACATTCTTATAATTTGTTGGATTTGTAGATTGGGCAAGTATGGGATAATACAAACGAACCGGCATTTTACCTCCGTTTAATAAACTTGCTCCTTGCGGAAGCAGCGGATGCCCCGTTCTGCGGTATTCAAACCATTGCTGAAAATCGACTAAAAACAAGGCATAGTATTTTTGCAGGTGAATCTGCTCCAATTTACTGTCAGCACCTATAACTTTACTATCCAAAGGTAATGCATTATTCCAGCTAAAATCGCCTTTTAAAGCATAGTCTCTTACCAATGCATCATCGCCCTTTGCATATAAAGTCGGAATCCAATAGTTAATTCCATCTGCTATACCTTTATAATAATAGCTCTCACCGGTTCCATTAATAAAACCTCTTGCAGCCGCTTCTGCCAAAATAAAATCAACTTCGGCAACATTCATAATAACGCCTGTTGAAGCATCAGTTTGTAAGCTGAATGGATTGCCCGATTGTGCATCAGAATAAAAATAAGCTTGTTTTGTTGGTGCTCCGCTACCGATAGGATAAGCACTTGGCACACCTACATATCCTGCAGGTCCTGCGGCAATACCCCATCTGTTTACCCCATTTTTTCCATAAGCCGGATTTATTCTCGGATCGGCCCAGGTAGTTAAATTATTGATGAAAAAATCTACAATTGCAGATGCCCTGAAATCGGCGGGTCTAACACTAACCATAAATGGCGAAGAGTAAACCGCTGTACTGCTGTTTGTTCCATTCCACAGAATTTTAGCGGTATGCGTATTATCAGTCATAATTGGATACTTGGATGGGTTAGTATCCACTATTTCTTTAATTTTAGCTATAGCCTGCGCACTTGCTTCGGCTTTACCCGAAATCCTGAGCAACAACCTTAAATACAATGAGTTTCCAAACCTGCGCCATTTAGCAACGTCACCATTAAATACAGGATCACTGCCCGGTGTAATTGTCTGCCCTGCCGTTAACAATGTATTTGCTTCTTCCAGTTTATTCAGCAGCGACATATAAATGTCTTTTTGCTTATCGAATGCAGGTTCTAACACCCCAAACTTACCCTGATTTGCCTCTGTGTAGGGTACATCGCCATAAGTATCGGTAAGCAACTGCATGGTCCAGGCCTCTGCAATCTTTGAAATTCCCTGATAAGAAGTGTTAACTGTACCGGTGGTACTCGCGATCGTATTGATATCCTTAATATTGGTCAATTCACTATACCATGAATTCCACATGGCATCAGATAACTGCCTTCTGATATCGTACCTGTAAATTCTACCTTCCAGTACCTCATCGAGAGTAGAAACGGTAACCTGCATCAATTCGTTGTTAATGCTCCGGTTACGAATTAAATTTGCACTTAATACGTTTGTTAAAGTAGGTGCCAGCAATTTATCTGCAGTAACACTTGGCACACCTATCGGATCTATATTGATTTTATCGAAATCTTTCTTGCAGGAGAACAACGAAGTCCCTATCACCAGTAAGAAAGCATAGCCTGTAATATTTTTAATCTTTTTCATTTTCTTATTAGTTTATACCTACTACTAAACGTGCACCAAAAGTTCTGGTCGACGGCAATTGCCCCACTTCAAAACCTTGTACAATATCACTTCCCGACAATGTACCAAACTCAGGATCGAAGGCAGGCCACGGCGACCAGGTATACAGGTTACGCCCGTAAACACCAATGGTAATTCGGCTCAAACCTAAACTAGAAACCAATCTTTTTGAGAAAGTATAATTAATATTTGCTTCTCTGAATTTTAAATAATCAGTTCTGAAAGTACTTCCCTCCGCATTGGTAGAGCCGTACATCGCCTCATAAAAGGCGCCAATATCGGTAGCAACTGTGGTGTTAGGGCTGTAGGTAACTCCATCCGGATTTAACATCACTCCATCTCCAATTAAGCCACCGTATCTTCCTGGCAAGGTTAGTTTTAATTTACCCAGGCCTGCCATCCGTGCAAAAGTTAACGAATGTGCAACGGCACCCAATTGTGCATCAAATAAAACATTGGCGGCAAAGCCTTTATAAGTTACACCTGTACCAAAACTAAATCTAAATTTAGGCATGGTATTTCCAAGATATTTTAACTGGGTCTGATCTGGAATAGCTTTACCTGTATTATCGAAAATAACTTGTCCGTCGGGTGAACGTTTCAAGCCAAAACCGTAAATATCGCCCAAACTACCACCAACATTGGCTACAATTTGAGTACCTCCAAGCGGGCCTGTACGCAATATTACCGAACTATCTGCAAGTTCTTTAATGGTATTTCTGTTTGCCGAAAATGTTCCGTTAACCGTCCATTTAAATGACTTGGTTTGTAACGGTGTAGCATTTACTGACATTTCCAAACCTTTGTTATCTACACGTCCGGCATTAAATATCGCAATCGAATAACCTGTAGCCCGATCAATCGAGCGGCTCAATATCTGATTTTTAGTATTTCCGGTATATGCAGCAAAATCAAAATTTAATCTGCTTTTAAATAATTTCAACTCAGCACCAACCTCAATTGTAGTGGTAGAGAGGGGCTTTAAGTTAATATTTGGAAGTATAGTCGGATTTGTCATTGCCTCTCCCGGATAAATTCCGTTTGCAGCTAAAGTATAGTTATATGCAGTACGATATGGTGTAGTTCCTCCGCTACCAACCTGGGCAATTGACCCACGTAATTTGAAATAGCTGATTTGAGCCGGCATCTTCCAAAAGTCTGAAGCGATGAACGATAAACTTGCTGATGGGTAGAAAAACCCAACATTATCAGTACGTAGCGGCGATGCTAAAGTACTGTTCCAATCCTGTCTTCCGGTTAAATCTAAAAACAAATAATTTTTTAGCGACACAGACATCGTACCATACAAACTGTTAATATTATAACGGGCTGTATCAGGTACAGAAATCAGTGGATTTTGATTGTTTTCTAGACTGTAATCTCCCGGAACAATCAATCCATCGGCACGCAGCTCTGATTTGTAGTACCTGTTTCTCAATTGGCTACCTCCTGCTGTTGCAGAAAGCTTTAGATCTTTTGTAAGCTGTTTGTTGTATCTTAATAAAAAGTCAGCATTAAATTCGTAAGAATTGATATCCTGAACACGATAAGATCCCTGTGCAAATTTTGCACCTGCAGCATCCCACGGACGGCGGGTTTCGCGGATATCATGATTAAAGTCTATAGAAGAACGCACAAGCAAACTCAAATCATTGGTAAAATTATAAGTAGCCTGAACATTTCCCAAAATACCGTTTCTTCTCTGTCCGTTTAAGTATTGCTCTGAAATTGCGTAAGGACCTTCAGGAAAACTGGAAGTTAAATCCACAAATTTTCGTTGCTCTTGTCCGGCAACCCAATAGTTTTTAAACCAATCCAAATTCATATTTGGATGCGCAAACATGAACCAATACATTAACGATTGGTTACCATAACCCGTTGCGGGTAAGTTATCGCTATGTCTGTTATTGTAATTTGCTTTAAAAGAAATGTTTAATTTTTTGGTGACCCTGCTATTTCCAGAGATAGCAATCGACGTACGTTCTAAATTAGTATTGGGAACAATCCAGTCGTTACTGCCGTGATTTGCAGTAAAGCGCAAGCCCGTTTTCCCAACGTTTCCATCTAAACTAACTGAATTTGTTGTTTCTACACCTGTTTTGAAAAATGCATCCAAAGCATTCGGATAGGCAACCCACGGCGTACGGGTTGCCCCCCCCTTTTGTGTAGTTGGGTCATATTGAAAAAACATGCTGGTACCATCAAACCTTGGGCCATAAGTTGAGCTGGTTGCATGGTTATCGGCGCCATCGGCGTTTGTTCCGAAACTATAATAACTCGCACCACTTACACCTGCACCATATTCTTGCTGAATATCAGGTCCCCTGTTAATTTGCTCAAAGGCTGTATTAGAAGTAAATGTAATGTTAAACTTTTTCTTACTGCTACCTGCAGATTTTGTGGTAATTACAATCGCACCGTTTGCACCTCTTTGACCATAAAGGGCTGATGCAGCCGGTCCTTTCAACACCGTAACATTCTCAATATCATCAGGACTTAAGTCGCTTAGTGCACTTCCAAAATCTGTTGGCAAAATATCCCCTGATGTGCCATAAACACCACCACCCGTTCCGGCGGTACGTTTAGCACTACTACTGGCCACAACTCCATCAATAACAATTAAAGCTTCGTTATCTCCGGTTAGGTTATTTTCGCCACGTAAAATAATCTTATTCGATCCCGCCAACCCACTGTTACGCACCAGGTTCAAACCAGCAACTTTTCCAGATAAGGCATCTGTCCAGTTAGTAGCTACCGCATTTGTGAAAGCAGAACTATCTAAAGTTGTGATCGCATATCCCAGTGCTCTTTCAGAACGTTTAATACCCAAAGCTGTAACAACAACCTCATTTAATTCGCTTGTAGAAGACTGAAGCCTGACTACCGCATTATTTTCATTATTATTAAAAATCTTGGTAAGTGTTTTATAACCTACCATATTATACAATACGGTAGTTCCTTTAGCAACAGTAATGGTATAATTTCCTTTTTCGTTGGTTACTGCCAGAAATTTCTTTTTACTATCGGTTATCGTGGTACCAATCAACACCTGACCATCCTGATCATCTAACACCGTACCTTTAATTACAACATTTTGAGCCGGTGCTTGTGCAAAACTCACGTTAACGCAAACAAACTGAACCATTAATACACAAACCAAAAGGCTAAAGCGTTTTAGCTTATCCATAAAAAAAGTGTTACTTTTCTTTTGGCCGCAATCGGGGCTACTTTGCTTTGTATGCAAAACGCACCGATACCAAGAAATTTGTTGAGTAAAATTTTTGATCATAATTATTATAATATATCCGGTTAGTAATAGGGTTCATAATTTCGATTTATTTCGTCCGGATTTGCGGGCAAAGTAAGCCTGTTTATGTTAAAAATATATTAAGTAAGTATTAACGTATTAAAGACACCTCAAAAATGTTGCGTTTTATTTTCATTTAACTTACTTTATATTTCATTAATTAAAATTATAAAAACAAATCGAAACTAAAAACAATAAAACACTGCAATCGGAAAAAAAAAATATTGAATGTTTAAAAAGACATGAATTTGGAGTTTAAACCAAAAAAAAGCATAATCAATTTATATCGAAATTGATTCGAAAAGCGTATTTAAATCTAAAAATGGAACTAAAATTATTAGTCAGAAAGGATTAATGCGCAGCTTCACCTGGTCACGTAATAATTTTATTACAAACTTAAATCAGCCAGAAAACAGACAGTAACAAAACGAAACATTAGCTTGTAACATTTATATACCAATTAAAACCGAAAGATAAAGAAACACGATGATTAGGCTTTTACATACTCAAAAACGTGCTTCATGTAAAGTTTGCGTAAAGAGAAAGTCCGCTCGAGGGCTATTAAGGTAATCACCGGAAATATTAAAAAACCAAGTAAATCATAAGCATGAAAAAAGAAACCAAAAACCAATATCAACCTGAAGCATTCGAGGTAGTAAATCCATTTTCGTTGTTCTAAAAGTGCTCCAATATTAATCAGCGTTATTAAAATAAAGCTTAGTACAGCTATTTTGTTAAACGTAGTTAACGAGCTATAAAATAAAGTGGTACCTGTAAGCATGGCTACCACTAAAATAAGCTGCAGGTTCAAATAAGTTTTAAACTTTAGCCTGGCCTTATCCTGCTTTTTGTCTTGAAAGTAACGTTCTTCCAGCATCGGCCTGATATTCTGATCCATCAAAGCCGGACTACCAAACACAGCATTCCATTTAGCTTTAAATCCATTTGCTCGTCGATATGCCTCTCCTATCTCGAGGTAATAATGAAAATGCTGCCACAGAAAACTATAACTTTTAATGGGATGCGTTAGTCCATATTCCGGTGCTTCTTCTTCAGCCTGGAAAGTCCCGAAAAGTTTATCCCAAAAAACAAAAACATCGCCATAATTTTTATCCAGATATTTTTCGTCTGATGCATGGTGTACGCCATGCAATGAAGGCGTGATCAATATATTTTCCAGCCAGTTAATCTTGCCGATTAACTGTGTATGCGTAAAAAAAGAATAGGCCCCATGTGCCAGCAATATGGTGATAATCATATTTGGATGAAAACCGATTAAAGGCAATATGCACCAAAAAACATTTCGGAAGACGGCCTGAATGGTGGTAATCCGTGCGGCTGCCGAAAGATTAAATTCTTCGCTTTGGTGGTGCACGATATGTGCCGCCCATAAAAAATTAATCTCGTGCCCCAATCTGTGATACCAGTACCAAACCAGATCGGTTGATAACAATAGTAAAACCCATACATACCATGCCGTCGAAATATTAAATATGGCATAATTGACATACAACCATTGGTAAACCTGATAAAAACTGGCGGCGATAAATAAATTCAATAAACGCTCGGCAATGCCTACACTAAAATTTGCAACCGTACTTTCGTATTTAAAAACCCCTGCCCTTTTTTGGTGCCGGGCAATTTTAAACTCAATAAAAACGAAAATAAAAAACGCAGGAATAGCAAATGCAAGGTAGTTTACCGTCATAACAGTTCTAATATTTTTTAAGTTTAACGCTGCAAACTTAATTATATTCTAGTAAATACATAGATTTTATAGATTTATTTTATTACATATTGATTACCACTATATCTATTTATAATTTGCCGTTTTAAAATATTTACAGAACTTCGATCCCATAAAGACATACTATGGCTACACAGAAAAAAGCTGACAATAACAATATATTATCTATCGATATTGGCGGTACAAGTATCAAATCGGTGCTGTTGGATGAAAACGGCAACATGCTTAATGAATATGTAAAAAGCAAAACGCCACCAGAGGCTACCCCGAAAGATATTGTTAATGGAATAGAAGAACTGGTCAAACCTTTTCCCGAAACCTACAACCGCATTTCGATTGGTTTTCCAGGTTACGTTAAAAACGGCGTGGTTAAAACAGCCCCTAACCTGGCGAAAAACAAATGGGAAGATATAGATCTGGCCCAGCGTGTAGCCAATGTACTTGGTCATCCGGTGCGTTTGGTTAACGATGCCGACCAGCAAGGCCTGGGGGTTGTAGCCGGTAAAGGCTTTGAAATTGTTTTTACCGTAGGTACAGGTTTTGGTACCGCTTTGCTATTTGATGGCGAACTACTGCCCCATTTGGAACTGGCCCACTTCCCCATTAGCAAAGAAGAAGATTACGATGATTACATTGGCAATAAAGCTTTTGAAAAAATTGGAGCCGAACGCTGGAACAAAAGACTTAAAAAAGTAATCGAAACCTACAAAACAGTATTTAATTACGACACACTGTACATTGGTGGTGGCAATTCCAAACAAATAGACTTCAAACTGGAATCTAATATCAAGATTGTAACCAACAGAGATGGCATTAAAGGTGGCGCAAAACTCTGGAAATTAGCCGATAAGTACAATATTTTTACGGTAGCTCCGAAAAAATAGCACTATTTTATAAATTCATTGTTTATTACAATCTTTTAACAACAAAATCTGCAATATTAATTTGTAAACCCTATTTTTGGGTGCATTCAAAAAAATAAAAAATGGCAAATAACGATTCGAAAAAATATAAATTGGGAATGATTGGTTTAGGCACTATGGGCCGCAACCTTTTATTAAACATGGCAGACAAAGGCTTCTCGGTAACAGGTTATGATAAAGACACCAAAATGATTGCTAAGCTTGAAGAAGAAGGCAAAGC
>Ga0308157_10003621_pt1 | contig 22070 bp, 15 predicted proteins | sample PhyBR1_FD_201035 | JGI IMG/M metagenome (GOLD analysis project Ga0308157, IMG submission 201035) | Phyllosphere microbial communities from UC Gill Tract Community Farm, Albany, California, United States - DLSLB.R1 | ecosystem: Host-associated > Plants > Phyllosphere > Unclassified | place: USA...
GGCAAGCCAGCTCCCACAGGGTTACACCACCCTCAAGGCCTGTGGAGGTCCTGTGGGAGCTGGCTTGCCGGCGATGGGGCGAGAAAGGCCGACATCAATGGTGAGCCTTGTGCTCCCCACCCGCCAACAGATGCCGAATTCTCACCTCAACCCCTTCAGTCTGCAGCATCCGCACCCGCGCCTCGATCTTCAGCTCACCCCGGGTCACCCGATGGTGATGCCTCAAATGCTCCAGCCACGATTCCTCGAAGAAAAATTCCAGCCAAAGCGCCGGGTCAGCACTGTCGCGCATCAACCCCCAGGACAACGCCCCATTGCGCTTGCGCATCGCCTCCAGCTCCCGCGCGGCCTGCTGGAACGCCTCGGCCTTGGCCGGGGCGATGTGGTACTCCACGGTAACCATCACCGGCCCGCTTTCCTTGTCCGTGTCATCGCTCAGCAACGGCACCGGCCAGTGCAGCGACGGTGTCAGCTGTTCGGCTTCGGTTTCTGGCAGGGTCACCTTGCAGGTCAGCAATGTACCCAGCGCCAGGCCACCTGCAGCCAGGAGCAGGCTCAGGGTGATCGATGCATGGCTGGCCAGCGTGCCCCACAGCAACCCGCCACAAGCCATGGCGCCGAAGAAGATCAGGATGTACACCGACAAGGCCCGCGCCCGCACCCAGGCCGGGACCGAGGTCTGCGCCGCCACCTGCAGGTTGGACAGCACCGCAATCCACGCCGCGCCGCTGAGCAGCATCGCCGGCAGCAGCGCATAGAAGTTGCGCACCAGCGCCAGGGCCAGTAGGAAAAGCGCATACAGCAGGCTGGCAAGCAGCACCAGGCGGTCGCGGCTGATGCGTTCGCGCAGGCGTGGCAGCAGGGTGGCACCGGCCACGGCACCGATGCCGATGGCCGCCAGCAGCAGGCCGAAATCGGCGGCGGTGCCGTGCATTTCGCCGCGCACGATCAAGGGCAGCAACGAGGTGCCAGCGCTGGCGCAGAAGAAAAACGCCACGGCCCGCAACAGCACGGCCTGCAAGGGTTTGGCACTGCGTGCGAAACGCAGCCCGGTACGCATGGCGCCGACAAACCGCTCAGCCGGCAGCAGCGGTTCCTTTACTTCACGCTTCCAAAGCAACAGCACCAGGATCACCCCGGCGAACGAGACGGCGTTCAGGGCAAAGGTCAGCCACGGGCCGACCAGGCTCACCACCACACCCGCCAAGGCCGGGCCGATGGCGCGCGACACGTTGATGCCGACGCTGGAAATGGCCACCGCATTGGCCAGGTCTTCCTTGCCCACCAGCTCCGGTGTCAGCGCGCTCCAGGCCGGCATCATCAGCGCTGTGCCGATGCCCAGCGCCAGGGTCAGCACCAGCAGCAGGGTAATGTTCATCAGCCCGAGCAGGGTCAGGGCCGCCAATACCACGGCGACCGAGGACATCCACAGTTGTACCAGCAACAGGTAGCGACGTTTGTCGACGATATCCGCCGCCGCGCCAGCGGGCAGGGCAAGGAAGAACATCGGCAGCGAGCCGGCGACCTGGATCAGCGCCACGTGCAGCGGGTTGGCCGACAGCGTGGTCATCAGCCAGCCGGCACCCACCTCGTGCATCCAGGTGCCGATGTTGGAGGCAATGGTGGCGATCCACAGCATGCGAAAGGTGGTATTGCGCAACGGGCTCCAGGCGCCTGAAGGGGAAGTGCTCATGTCAGAAGCTGCCTTTGAGTGGGTATTCGATGACCAGGTAGATGCGATCGATGTCATCGCCGGCCTGAGCCTGGTTGGCGCGGTGGCCGACATGGGAGAACGACAGGCTCAGGTCTTTGGCCGCACCTGACTGCACCACGTATTTCAGATCGATGTCGCGTTCCCAGTGCTTGCCGCCCTGTCCGTACTGGCCGGTGTAGGCGCCACCCGCTGGTGCATGGCTGCCATCGATACCACGGCCGCTGACGTAGCGGCCCATCAGGCTCAGGCCGGGCACGCCGAGGGTGGCAAAGTTGAGGTCGTAGCGCAGTTGCCACGAGCGCTCGCCGGGGCCGTTGAAGTCGGCGTACTTGATCGAGTTGGCCAGGTAGATGGAATCACCACCGACGAAGTCGAACGGGGTGTCGCCCTCGACCTTCTGGTAGGCCAGGCTCAGGGCCTGGGCACCGAAGCTGTACCTGGCCAGCAAGCTGTAGGCGAGGGTGTCGATGGCCCCGGCCCTGGCACTGCCGGTGTCGCGGGTGTTGTAGAGGTTGCCGTCCACGCGCCAGTTGCCTTCGGCCAGGTTCAGGTTGAGGTAGGCCTGGCGCCAGGTGTCTTCCAGCTGCCCGGCATACAGTGCGGCGCCGAACGGCCCGTTTGGCGCGAAGGTGGCACCGGCCAGGCTGATGGCCCGGTTGTGGGTGGTGGCGCCGTAGCCGCTGAAGTCATCGTGGCTGGCGCTGTTGTCCTGGTTGCTGAAGGCGTTGAAACGCCCGGCCTGCAGGTGCCAGTCGGGCAGGTCGGCGTTTTCCACGAACCAGCCGGTGGCGTATTCCGGGTGCAGGCGTTTGTCGCCGGTGTCGAACACCGGGGTTTCCACGGTCATCTCGCCATAGCGCAGCTGGGTGTTGCCCAGGCGCAGCTTGAGCGCAGCCCCGGCGCTGGAATAGTCAGACTCGGCGCGGCCGTCGCTGTCGCGTGGCAGCAGGCCGGTGCCGGCATGGCCGCGGCCACCGTCGAGTTTGAGGCCGAGGAAGCCGTGGGCGTCGATGCCAACGCCCAGCGTGCCCTCGGTGAAGCCGGAGCGGATTTCGCCGATGAAGCCCTGGGCCCATTCCTGGCGGTAGTTCTGGCCGCTGGCGGAGGGCGAGCGGAAGTCGCTGTGCAGGAAGTAGTTACGGCTGAGCAGCGACCAGCCGGGTTCGTCGGCCTGGCTGATTGCCGGGCAGAGGGCGAGGGTGGCGAGCAGGGCACGGCCTGGTCCGGGGGTGGCGCGGATCATGAGGGCTCCGGGGGGGATGATCCGGGACTGTGGAGCAAGGATAAGTCAGGGGTCTTGTAAGGGTGTGCTGGGGGGAGCTGTATAATCTGTGCCGGCCTCTTCGCGGGCGCGCCCGCTCCCACAGGGTCAGCACCCGCCCCGAGCCCTGTGCACTACCTGTGGGCATGCCCGCGAAGAGGCCGGTGCAGGCAACCCAGGCATCAAGCCATGTCGCTGATGGCAAACTCCTCGGCCAGATGATCGATCAACGCCCGCACCGAGGGCAGCAGTCCCCGTCGCGAGGGGAAGATCGCATGCACAATGCCGCAACGCGGGTGCCACTCAGGCAGCAATTCCACCAGGCGCCCCGATGCCAGGTCCTCGCGCACCGCCACCCGCGGCAAGTGCGCGATTCCCACCCCGGCCACCACGAAATGGCGCAAGGCAAACAGGTCGTCAGTCACCATGCGCGGCGTATGCGGGATGACGATACTGCGGCTGTTGTCCTCACCCTGGAACAGTTCCCACTGGTACTCGCGCTGGGCGCTGCCCCAATGCACGCTGGGTAGCGTGCCCAGCAGCTGTGGGTCAAACCCTTTGGGTAGTTGCGCCAGGTAGTGCGGCTGGCCGACCAGGCACTGGGTGCTGTTGCTCAGTACCTTCATCACCATGTCGGTGTTCTCCAGCGGCGGAAAGCGCACGCGCAGGGCGATGTCGAAGCCCTCATGCAGCAGGTCGACACGGCGGTTGGTGCTCTCGATGAACAGTTCCACCTGCGGGTACTTGAGCATGTAGCGGGTCAGCATCGGCCCGACCCAGGAGTTGAGCAGGGTGGTCGGGCAACTGATGCGCACCAGCCCGCGTGGCTCGCTGCGGTTGCGCTCGATGATTTCCGCCGCGCCCTCGGCCTCCACGCGCATGGCCAGGCAACGGTTGTAGTAGGCCTGGCCGATTTCGGTCAGCGAGCAGTGCCGGCTGGTGCGGTGCAGCAGGCGCACGCCCAGGCGGTCTTCAAGGTCGGCGATGCGCCGGCTGAGTTTCGACTTGGGCATGTCCAGCGCCCGCCCGGCCGGGGCGAAGCCGCCGTGCTCCACGACTTGGGTGAAGTAGTAGAGGGAGTTGAGGTCTTCCAATGATCGTTCTCCAAACGGAACGCTAAGGACGGTTTTCGCAGTCTAGTGCAGCAAAGGTGATGATTTTAATCTGTGCCCATCAACGCGAAACACCCCGGATTGCTGAAAAATTCATAACCCTTAGGAGCACAGACCATGAGCAAATTCACCTACAACCGCCTGAACAAAGACGACGCTGCCGTACTGCTGGTCGACCACCAAGCGGGGCTGCTGTCACTGGTGCGCGACATCGAGCCGGACAAGTTCAAGAACAACGTACTGGCCCTGGCTGACCTGGCCAAGTTCTTCAACCTGCCAACCATCCTCACCACCAGCTTCGAGCAAGGCCCTAACGGCCCGCTGGTGCCAGAGCTGAAAGCGCTGTTCCCGGATGCGCCGTATATCGCCCGCCCAGGCCAGATCAACGCCTGGGACAACGAAGACTTCGTCAAGGCGGTGAAGGCCACTGGCAAGAAGCAGCTGATCATTGCCGGTGTGGTGACTGAGGTCTGCGTAGCCTTCCCGGCGCTGTCGGCGCTGGAAGAAGAGTTCGATGTGTTCGTCGTGACCGATGCCTCCGGCACCTTCAACGAAATGACCCGCGATGCCGCCCATGACCGCATGAGCCAGGCCGGTGCGCAGCTGATGACCTGGTTCGGCGTGGCCTGCGAGCTGCACCGCGACTGGCGCAACGATGTCGAAGGGCTAGCTGCGCTGTGCTCCAACCACATTCCGGATTATCGCAACCTGATGACCAGCTACAACGCGTTGACTGCGGGTAAGTAAGCAAACCAGTAGCAGTACGCACAAAGGCCGGCTCCCTCTGTAGGGAGCCGGCCTTTTTTTGTTTGCTGTGCCGGCCTCTTCGCGGGTGAACCCGCTCCCACAGGTACTGCACGGTTTCAGAACCGGTGGTGATCCTGTGGGAGCGGGTTCACCCGCGAAGAGGGCGGTACAGGCAGCATCAATTCATGGGCTGTGGCTCAATCCCTTTCCGCAACGACTCAAGCAACCTTCTGCCGTTTCGAGCGCATTCAGGTTGCTCCGGAACAGGCTTTTGCCGGTGTCATCTGTTCACGCAGGAAGTGGTGAGCATGACGTGCCCCCCACGCTATCACCCTTTTTGGGAAATCTCCTACATGAAAGAGCGGAAGGTGTAACGGCGCTAAACGGGCACGCCAAGAGCAAACTGAGCACCCGGAAATTTTTCAGGAGTGACTCCATGCGCAGCGTCAACGCTAGCTTGAAAAGTGTAAGGTGCGACCTTACACTCAAGCATCAATGATAAGAAGTTTCAGGCACAAAGGCCTGAGGCTGCTCCATCAGCAACGTGACACGTCTGGAGTGCGTGCATGTGAATCGCTTGCGGCGTTTACTGGCTTCTCTTGAAGTTGCACAAACCGCAGCAGACATGAACCGGCCGGGTTACCGTCTTCATCCACTGCACGGAAAGCTGGAAAGCTATTGGGCAGTAAATGTCTCGGGTAACTGGCGAGTGGTGTTCCGCTTCGTGGGTACCGATGTGGAGCTTGTTGACTATCTGGATTACCACTAGGAGGCTTGAGTCATGCCTATGTTCGATCCTCCCCATCCTGGGGAGTCTTTGCGCGAAGATGTGTTGCCCGCAGTTGGCATGAATGTTTCTGAGTTAGCTCGCCACCTCGGCTATTCACGGGGGCAATTGTCCACCGTACTCAATGGGCGCGCCGCCATTTCTGCCGATCTTGCTTATCGACTTGAGCTGGCAGGTCTTGGCCCTGCCCGGCAATACCTTGCCGAACAGGCAGCTTACGATCTTTGGCAAGCCGCTCAGCGTGAGCATCCTCAAATAGAGCGGTTGGTGTTCGCCTGACTACTCAATCCGCATCCGAATCAAACAACCGCTCCAGCTCCACCCGCGCCTCCTTAGCTGTCTGCATCACCTTGGCCCGGTCATCGCGCACTTGCCCCTGGGCCACCAGCACTTCTTCGTCATGCTGGGTAAACCGCGCAATCCGGTCCGCGGCCTGTTCATCGCTCAAGCCCAACCCCACCAGCGCTCGGCGGGTCATCTCCAGGCTGGAGTAGAAAGTCTCGCGAATCGGCTCGGCGCCGACATCCACCAACTTGTGCACATGCTGGCGGTTACGTGCCCGGGCCAGCACTTTCAGGTGCGGGTACAGGCGTTTTACTCGTTCAGCGGTATGAATGGCAGCTTCTGGGTCATCGATGGTGATGATGAAGTACTCCGCTTCACCCACCTTGGCGGCGTGCAGCACCTCGGGGCGCAGCGGGTCGCCGTAGAACACCGGCACCTGTTCGAACATGCGGGTCATCTCGATGGCGTCCACCGAGGTTTCCAAGGCTATGAACGGGATCTTCTGCGCCCGCAGGATGCGCGCGACGATCTGGCCCATGCGGCCCATGCCGACGATCACCACCCGCGGCGTATCCGTCTGGATCTGCTTGTACTGCTCGGGCACTTCACGCGCCGGTTGCGGGCGTTTGAGGGCGCGGGCGCAGCCCAGCATCAGCAGCGGGGTGATGGCCATGGACAGGGTAATGGTCATCAGCAGCAGGTCGTAGGTCTGGGTGTCGAACAGGCCTTGGTCCTTGCCCAGCTTGAACACCACAAAGGCGAACTCGCCACCCGCCGCCAGCACCATGCCCAGGCGTAGGGCGCTGGCGCTGTTCAGGCCACCGACCAGGCGCCCGACGCCTATCAGCAGCACCAGCTTTACCGCCACCAGCAGCAGCGTCAGGCCCAGTACCACCAGCGGCATGTCCAGCAGCAGGCGCAGGTTGGCGCCCATGCCCACGCTGATGAAGAACAGCCCCAGCAGCAGGCCCTTGAAGGGTTCGATCTGCGATTCCAGTTCGTGGCGGTATTCCGAGTCGGCCAGCAGCAGGCCGGCGAGGAAGGCGCCAAGGGCCATGGAGATGCCGGCTTCTTCCATCAGCCAGGCTGTGCCGATCACCACCAGCAGCGCGGTGGCAGTAGACACTTCCGGCAGGCCGGTGCGGGCCACGGTGCGGAACACTGGGCGCAACAGGTAACGGCCACCGATGATCACCACGGCGATGCTGGCGAATACCTTCAGGCCGTGTTGCAGGCTGTCGCCGTGGTTGGTGTCCGGGCCACTGGCGGCCAGCAACGGTACCAGGGCAATCAGCGGGATGGCGGCGATGTCCTGGAACAGCAAGATGGCGAACGCCAGGCGGCCGTGCGGGGCGTTGAGCTGCTTGCTCTCGGCCAGGCTCTGCAGGCCAAGGGCGGTGGACGACAGCGCCAGGCCCAGGCCGAGCACGATGGCTGCCGGCAGTGTCTGGCTGAAGCCGAACAGGGCAATGGCGCCGATCAGCGCGCCGGTCAGCAGTACCTGGGCGGTACCGACACCGAACACCGACTTGCGCATCAGCCACAGGCGCTTGGGCGACAGCTCCAGACCAATGATGAACAGCAGCAGGACCACGCCCAGCTCGGAGATATGCGCCACGCTTTCGGTGTCGCGGATCAGGCCAAGTGCTTGCGGGCCGATGGCCACACCGGCCAGCAGGTAGCCGAGCACTGCGCCCAGTTGCAGGCGCTTGGCCAGGGGGACGGCGACGACTGCGGCAAGCAGAAAGATCACCGCAGTTTGCAGAAGGCTGCCTTCGTGTGGCATTGGCTCTTACTCCATGAGCTGCCGGGGCAGCGTTTGAACAGTTTGGCCGACGATTCTGGGGAATGTGGGGTTGTTAGACAATGTGCTTTCGGGGAGAAAGATTGTCCCGTTACAGGTGACAGTCTGTGGTGGCCCTAATTCGCAGGCACGCCCGCTCCCACAGGTTCACCTAAACCCCTAAGGCCTGTGTTATCTCTGTGGGAGCGGGCATGCCCGCGAAGAAGGCGGTGCAGATCTAACTATTCATCGCCACCAAACTGCGCCCGATACTGCGCCGGCGTCATGCCAATGCGCTCACAGAACACCTTGCGCAAATGCCGGTCACTGCCAAACCCGCACTGCGCCGCCACCACCTTCAACGGCAGGTCGCTGCCTTCCAGCAGCTTGCGCGCCCGATCGATCCGGGCATTCTGCAAATACTGCAACGGTGTTATCCCCACCTCGCGCTGGAACGTGCGGGCGAAATTTCGGCTGCTCATGGCCACCAGGTCGGCCATGTTCTGCACGGTGAGTGCCTGCTCGATATGATCGACGATGTGCGCCTGTACCCGGGCAATGGGCGAATCATCACGCGGTATCGCTGCCAGCAACGGCCCGTACGGCGTTTGCCCGCCTTGGCGATGGCGGGCGACCAACAGCACCTTGGCCACTTCTAGGGCCAGCGCCTTGCCGTGGTCCTCGGCCACCACCGCCAGCGCAAGGTCGATGCCTGCGGTGATCCCGCCCGAGGTAATCAGGCAGCGGTCGATCACGTAGATCTGCTCGGTCTCGACCTTGGCCTGGGGGAATGCTCGAGCCAGGCGCTCCACGTAGTTCCAGTGGGTGGTGCAGCGGTAGCCGTCCAGGAGCCCGGCCCGGCCCAGCAGGAATACCCCGGTGCAGATGGCACCAAAGCGCCTGGCACTGCGTACTGCCTGTGGCAACCAGCGTTCCAGTGCTGGCACGGCGATGTCATACGCCCCCGGGCCGCCGGGTACCAGCAACAGGTCGACAGCCGCTGGCAAGTCTTCCAGGCGCAGGTCTGCCACCACTTTCAGCCCGCATGAGCCGCGCACCGCTGCTTGCCCTTCGGCCAGGGTGAGCAGACGGTATTGCCGCTCTGCCGGCAAAAACCGGTTGGCGATGGCGAATGCATCCATCGGGCCGGTGACGTCCAGCAACAGCACGTCGTTGAACAGCACCATAGCCACGGTGCGGTGAGCGTTGACCTGCATGCTTCTTCGTTCGGTAGCTGAGTACAGCCTGCATCTTACGGTATACCGCTGCGCACAATTAAGAACAATTCAGCTTTGGCTCAGGACTTTGTCATGTGCCGGGGGCGAGACTTTCTGCATTCAAGAGGAGAGTCGCCATGTACCACGGCACGCCCCAAGAGCCGCTGCAAACCACCGGCGCACTGACGCCCGCACGCTTGCGCCAGGCCAAGGAACTGATGCTGCGCAGCTCGCTGTCGATCATCGAGATCGCTGGCGTGTGCAACCTCACCCGCAGCCATTTCTCCCGTGCCTTCAAGGTCAACACTGGCCTCTCGCCCCAGGCCTGGCGCCTGTTGGCGCGCATGGAAAAGGCCAAGCGCCTGCTTGCCACAGAGGTCCCGATCACCCATGTGAGCCTGGAGTGCGGCTTTTGCGACCAGGCCCATTTCACCCGCGCGTTCAGCCGCCTGGTTGGCCAGCCGCCCAAGGCCTGGCGCCAGGCGCAGGCCATTCCTTAAGCCGAAGCTATCCACCGGTATAAGCCCTTGTGGACAGTGCCGGCCCGTATTCCCAACCCAAGGAGTCACCCCATGAGCCAACCCGATTACAAGCGCTTGAACAAAGACGACGCCGTGGTCCTGCTAGTGGATCACCAGACCGGCCTGATCTCTCTGGTGCAGGACTTCTCGCCCAACGAGTTCAAGAACAACGTGCTGGCCCTGGGGGACCTGGCCAAGTTCTTCGGCCTGCCGACCATTCTCACCACCAGCTTCGAGCAAGGCCCGAACGGCCCGCTGGTACCCGAGCTGAAAGAGATGTTCCCGGACGCGCCGTACATTGCCCGCCCAGGCCAGATCAACGCCTGGGACAACGAAGACTTCGTCAAGGCGATCAAGGCCACCGGCCGCAAGCAGCTGATCATCGCCGGCGTGGTGACCGATGTGTGCGTGGCTTTCCCGACCTTGTCGGCACTGGCTGAAGGCTTTGAAGTGTTTGTGGTGACCGATGCCTCGGGTACCTTCAACGAAACCGTGCAACAGGCGGCGTGGGTGCGCATGACCCAGGCGGGCGCGCAGATGATGAACTGGTTCTCGGTCGCCTGTGAGCTGCACCGCGACTGGCGTAATGACATCGAAGGGTTGGGTAACCTGCTGTCGCAGCGCATTCCTAACTACCGCAACCTGATGAACAGCTATTCGGCATTGACCTCGCGCTGATTTAGAGCGGGGCCGCTGGGCGGCCCAATCGCCGGCAAGCCAGCTCCCACAGGTACAGCGCCAGGGTTGAATACTGTGGAGTCCCCTGTGGGAGCTGGCTTGCCGGCGATTGGCCGGTACAGGCTAAGCAGGATTCACAGGCAGAGTGAAGCGAATCCGACATCCACCCAACTGAGACACCAGCGCCTGCAACTGCCCGCCATGGGCCTGCACCACCGAACTGCAGATCGCCAGCCCCATCCCCATGCCACCACTCTTGGTGGTGTAGAACGCCCCGAATACCTGCTCCCGTTCCTCGGGTGCAATCCCTGGCCCGTTGTCGTCCACACAGATCTCCACCCCGTTCCCCACCACCGTCGACGCAATCCGCAGCACGCCATCGCTGCGATACCCCGCCAGCGCTTCCAGGCCATTGGTGATCAGGTTGAACACCAACTGCTGCAACTGCACCGGTTCGGCCGTCACGGTCACCCCCGCGTGCAGGCATGTCTGCACGTCCACCGTGGCCTTGGCGGCATCGGCCGAAGTCAAGCGCACCACCTCGCGGATCAGCTCGTCCAGCTTCACCGCCTTGAGTTGCATCGGCGACTGCTTGGCCAGCGAGCGCAATGCACGCACGATGTTGGCGGCACGTTCGCTGTCGTTGCGGATGTCTTCCAGGCCGGCGATTGCCTCTTCCAGGTCGGGCTTGGCGCGCTTGAGCCAGCGCAGGCTGGCGGCGGCGTTGGAGGTGATGCCCAGCAGCGGCTGGCTGATCTCGTGGGCGATGGACGCCGACAGCTCGTTCATCGCCTGCAGGTGCGCACTGCGCGCCAGTTCCGCCCGTGAGCGGCGCAGTTCGGCTTCCATCTGCGCTCGGCTCTGGTTGTCTTCGGCCAGGCGCGTATAGAACTTGGCGGTCTGCAGCGAGACCGCTGCCTGCGAGGCGAGGATTTCCAGCATGGCCAGGCGCTGGCTGCCGAACAAGTTGGGTACCAGGCGGTTCTCCAGGTACACCAAGCCGATCAGCACGCCCTGGATCACCAGCGGCAGGCACAATACCGAACGTGCGTTGCGCGCCTGCAGCTCCTGGCGGAAAGCCTCGGGGCAATCGCTCTGGGCATCATTGAGGACCAGCGGCTTGCGCGTGCGCATGGTGGTGTTGATGATCGACAGCGGTGCCTGGGTCATGAACTTCTGGCAGTTGTCCATGCTGACGTGCAGGCCGGCATCGTCGATATAGGCGAGGGCGGCCATCTGGAATTCGGCGCCGCTGACGATCAACAGTGCGCCGTGGTCGGCACCGGAATGCTGGGTCAGGTGGCCCATCAGGGTCTCGATCAGGCCTTCGAGCAGCACCTCCTCGGACAGCGCGCGCGCGGCTTCGATGCCGGCTTCCAGGTCGAGCTTGGCCTGGTGGGTGGCGCGGTAGGTTTCCTGGATGGGCTGGGTGCGCAGAAACGGATGCAAGGCCTCCAGCTGATGCACCTTGCCCGTCGCACCCCAGATATGGAAGCAGTCGCGGGCGATGCGCAGGTGCAAGTTGGCGCCGGAAATCAAACCGCTGGGGATGCACACCTCGGCCAGCTGTTCATGGGCCAGGGCCTGCTCGTGGATGAAGCCCGCTGCGGTGGCGGCGATCTGCGCCTGGTCGAAGCAACGGATGGCGGCCAGGCCGTCACCTTCAAGCTTGGCGATGACGCCTTCGATCAGCAGCAGCTTGTTGCGGAAGGTCGCCGGGTTGAAGCCGGCCCAGCGACTGAAACGCTCACGCAAGCCTTGCAGCTCGCTCAGCTTGTCGGCCAGGCTGGCGGGGGCCTCCGGGCTGCCCAGGGCCAGGCCGTGGAACAGGTGGTAGTCGGCGAGGTTGATATGCGCAGGCGCCGCCCAGGCATTGTCACCGGCCTTGGCCAGGTGGCGCATGGCGTGTGGGATGTTGCCCAGGTAGAAGGCCGACATGCCTGTGAACAGGTGCCGGAAAAACAGCGTGGTCGCTGAGTTGACCGGCGTGGTCGAGGCCACGCAGGCTGCGCCGCTCAGGTTGGCGACGAACGCTTGCTGGGCCTGCAGGATCTGTTCTATATCGCTGTAGCCGCAACGGCGAACGGTGGCCAGGCCCTGTTTCACTTCCTCAGCGACGTCCGGCAGATAGCGGCCCATGAACAGCGAGTCGGAGACCAGATGGTTGCGGGCATAGCAGCCCATCGCCAGGTCGCCGCTCAGGCGTGCCGAGTCGACCGCTTCCAGTGCGGTGCGGCGGGCGAACTCCATCGGCGAAGTCCATGCGCTGACCTGGTCCAGGGCCAGCAACGCGCTGGTCAGGTCGCCCTCGAAGCCGTGCCGCTCGATCAGCTTCAGCGCGGCCAGGCAATAGGCATGGCCGTCGTGGTAGGCACCGAAACGCTCGGCGATCATCACCCCGAACCAGGCCAGGCCGTAAGTGCTGCCTGGGGCAACGCCATGCAGCAGCGACAACTCCATGAGCTTGGCCAGGTGCAGGAAGCCAAGGTCGTCCTGGACAAAGAACGATGACGACAGCGTGGCCAGCAGGCCGATCGCCACCGCCACTTGCTCCGAGTCGGCACGCGGCAGCGACTCCAGGCAGTGGCGGCCCTTTTGTTCGATCATGGCCAGCACACGGGCATGGCTGGCTTCTGCCTGTTGCCGGTCGACGCCGCGTGCCAGGCGGATACCCAGCAGTTCCAGGCCTGATAAGGCGCTGTCGATGGCTGCCTGATAGTCGCTCTGCAAGGTGAACAGGCGGGCCTGCAACTGGCACAGCCGGGCCCGATCCAGCGCCGAACGTGCGCGCTGTCGGCACTCGCTGAGCTGGGCCTCGGCCGCAGCCATGCGCGACAGTTGCATGTCGCACTCCGCCGCCATGCAGGCGATGGCAAAGCCGTGCGTGGCGCGGCTTTCCAGGGTGCTGCCGTGGTGCAGCAGCTGCTCGGCCGTGTGCAGGTAACCCGCAGCCTGTGCAAAGGCGCCGCTGTCGCGCGCGCGCAATGCCGCTTCACGTAAAAGCTGCAGGAACACTTCGCAGTCATCCGCTGAAAACCCGCGTGGGCTGGCGCGTTGCAGTTGGTGGGCGGCCTCGAAAAGCACCTCGTGCAAGTGCTCTGGCCAGGTTTGCAGCATGGCCTGGGCAATGCATGCATGCAGCGATTCGCGCTCGCGCACGGGCGTGAGTTGATAAGCCGCTTCCATCACCCGGTCGTGGGCAAAGCCCAGGCCTCTCTGGCTCGGCAGCAGGAAGCCTGCGCCAATCAAGGCCTGCAACGGTTCGCCCGGCGCTTGTGCAAGGACCCGGCGGAGCAAGCGTTCATCGCATCGGTTGCCTGCTGCGCTGACGATGCGCAGCACGTCGCGCTGCGGCGCGGGCAGGCGCACCAGGCGGTGGACCATCAGGTCGGCGACATTGTCGGAATAGCGGTGCCGGGCCACGGCCTGCAGGCACCACGACCAGCGCATGGCCTGGGTATCGAAGGTGAACAACTGGTCCTCGACCATCGCCCTGAGGATCTGGTTGATGAAAAACGGGTTGCCGGCGGTCTTGTCGTGCACCAGTTCGGCCAGTTGCAAGGTCTGGTCGGGGGCGACGTGGTAGCGTTCGCCGATCAGCTCGGCCACCGCGCCAACGGCCAGCGGGCGCAGGTTCAGGGTAGTGCTGCGCACGCCTGCGGGCAGGGCAGGTGGAGCGCTGCTGGCTTGCATGTCATTGCGCCGGGCAAAGATCAGCAACAGGTTACCGGGCGCCTGTGCCAGCAGCTGTGCCAGCAGCTGCTGCGTGGCGTCGTCGGCCCACTGCATGTCATCGAGAAACAGCACCAGTGGCTGGCCAGGACGGCTGAACACCTGCAGGAATTCAACGATCGCCCGTAGCTCCTTCTGCAGTCCGAGGCGTGTGGGTTTTGCTGGCAGCGCGGGCAGCGGGCCGAGGATCAACTGCAGGTCTGGGGCCAGCTTGCCCAGCAACCGGCCATGGCCTTTGATGCGGCGCAAGATCTCGCGCCGCAGGGTGTCGAGGTCCTGGCTGTTCTTCGCCAGCAGCTGGGTGGTCAACGCGCCGAGAATCTCCACCCAAGGCGCATACGGCACGGCCTGGGCCAGGCTGTTGCACTTGCCGATGGCCCAGTAGCCGTGGGCGTTGCCCTTCAGCGCGGCCTCGACCAGGCTGGACTTTCCCATGCCGGCGGCACCGTTGATGAACAGCACATGGGGTGTGCTGTCGCGGCGCAGGCCCTTGAGCATCAGGGCGATGGCTTTTTGTTCTGCGCTGCGGCCATACAGGCGTGTGCGGTTGGGCGCGACCGGGTCGGCGCAGCCTGGGGTGAACGCTGCCATGGTCTTGCTGCTGGCCCATTGCCGCTGGCAGTAGGCAAGGTCTACTGCCAAGGCGCGAGCGCTCTGGTATCGCGCGTCCGGTTCTTTGGCCAGGGCCTTGGCCAGGATCCGGCTCAGAGGCTGCGGCACGTTCTTGTCCACTTCGCAGGCTGCCCTTGGCTGCACGCCGGCATGCAGCTGGCGCCAGTGTTGGGTGTCGCGCCCGGCCAGCGGCAATTCGCCCAGCAACAGCTGGTAAAGGATCGCGCCCAGGGCATAGATGTCGCTACGCCGGTCGCTGCTGCTGCCATGGGGGCAAACCTGCTCCGGCGCCAGGTAGGACCAGTTGCCGAGCGGGGTGCCCTGTTCGCTGATCAGTTGCGCCGGGCCTGCGCGAAAGCAGCCCAGGCGCACCCGCTGAGGGCCTTGCAGGCACACATGTTCGGGTTGCAATGCGCCATGCAGCACATTGCGTTCGTGGGCCCGGGCCAGGGACCTTGCGGCGTTCACCGCGATGTCGAGAAACGGCTCCAGGGCCGCCGGGCCTTCGCTCAGCAGGTCGGCAATGGAGTGGCCGGCCGGGTACACCAGCAGCGGGCCCTCGGCCGAGCGCACGAACGCCGAGGGGATTACCGCCCACTGAGGGTCCAGCTGTAGTTGGTAGTCACGCTCCAGGCGCTGGCAGGCTGCGGGTGCGTCGAGCGGAGCGCGCGCAGCGATCCACGACTGGCCGGTGACGTCGTCGCTCAGCCGGAAGTAGCTGAGCTCGCCTTCCTGGCCCAGCGGTGTGACAGCGCACCGGTTCAGCCAGCCCTCGTCAATCGACTGGTCAAAATCGATGGGCCTGTGAGCGAGGCGTTCATCGAGCATCTGGAACCCCCTGGCAGCGACATCCTGACGCGCGAGTATACGCAGCGAGCCCAGTACGGATGCGGGTTGCAGCCCGTTTGGCAGGAACGGGCACGCTATTGTCCGTTATCGTACCCTGAGGGCCGACCGGCACTTGTATAGTGCTTGGGCCAACCTATCCCTCGGGATAATTGTCTCAATGTGTGCGTCGGCCTAGGCTGCCCGGGGCGGCGCAAACGCCCGTGCCCGTGCGAGGAAGCCATGATCCGAATAGGCAATGCCCAGGTGTCGCTGGAGCGGCGCGAAGCGTTTCTCGACGGTAAGCCGATCGTGTTGGGCGGGCGCGCATTCGAGGTGCTGGCCACGCTGATCAAGGCCAAGGGCCGGGTGGTCGGCAAGGACGAGCTGTTCAGCCAGGTGTGGGCCGGCACGGTGGTCGAGGACAACAACTTGCAGGTGCAGGTGTCGTTGCTGCGTAAAGCCTTTGGCGACCGCAGGCTGATCCAGACCGTGCCGCGCCGGGGTTACCGCCTGGCCGCCGAGATCAGCTTTGATGTCCCTTCCCATGAGCTGGTCCAATCGCCGCTGTGTGCTGGGGCCGACAACCTTGAGCCGTTGGATGACAGCACTCACGTGCCGGTGCTGGTGGTGGACGATGACCCGTCGGTGCGGACGGCACTAGGCCGCCTGCTGCGCTCGCAGGATATCCCGCATCATCTGTTTGCCAGTGCCGAGGCGCTGTTCGACGCCCGCCTGGAAACCCCCTATGCCTGCCTCCTGTTGGACATGCACCTGTCCGATACCAACGGGCTTGAGGTGCAAGATGCACTGCGCCGGCTGGCACTGCCCTGGCCAATCGTGTTCATGACGGGCTTCGGCACAATCCCGATGACGGTGCAGGCCATGCGAGCCGGTGCTGTGGAGTTCCTGACCAAGCCTTTTGACGAAGACCAGCTGCTGACGCTGCTGCAGGCCGTGCGGCACAGGGCCGTGGCTGATGGGCGTAAATGGCGCCACGCGCGGCAGGTCGAGGAAAAGTACCAGCGCCTGACCCCGCGTGAGCGCGAGGTTTTCTCGCTGGTGGTCGATGGCTTGTCGCACAAGCAGATCGCCAGGCAGATCGGCACCAGCGAAGTGACAACCAAGGTGCACAAGAAAAACATCATGAACAAGATGCAGTCCCGCTCGCTGGTCGAACTGGTGGCCATGCACACCGTTATCGGGGCGCGGCCTGAGGGCCTGGGCGGCGCATGAACAGATGGGTGTGCATCGTCGACGACGATGCTTCGGTGCGCAAAAGCCTGGCTAACCTGCTGCGTTCGGCCGGGTTCCAGACCTTGTCGTTTGCTGCGGGGGATGTGTTCCTCGGTTCGGAGCTGGCCCGGCAGGCCGGTTGTGTGTTGCTCGACCTGAAAATGCCGGGGATGGGTGGGCTGGACGTGCAGCGTGAGCTGGCCCGGCTGGGGTGGCGTTTGCCGGTTATCTGCATGTCGGCGCATTGGGATGATGGCGCGGTGCACTCGGCGATGAGCCATGGGGCGCTGGCCTGCCTGGGCAAGCCTTTTTCTGAAGAGGTGTTGCTGAAGGTGGTTGAAGAGGCATTGTCTGGCGGGCAGTGATGTGCTGCCTTTACCGGCCCTTTCGCGGGCACGCCCGCTCCCACAGGTACGGCACTGGCCTCAAGAACTGTGCAATACCTGTGGGAGCGGGCGTGCCCGCGAAGAGGCCAGTAGCTTAAACCTCCATCTCAGCACACTTGTGCAATCAATCACTGGCTCATTGGGCCATGCTCCCAGGTTGATCGATTAGCGAGCCCATGCCATGTCCCGCCTGAAACCCTTCCTCGACCCTCAGTCACCTACCCTGACCGCCACCGGCTTGTTGTTCATGCGCGTAATGGCCGCCTTGCTCTTGTTGTTCATCCACGGCCTGCCCAAGCTATTGAACTGGAGCGGGGAGTTGCAGCGTATCGAAGACCCATTCGGCCTGGGCCCACCGTTGACCTTGGGTCTGGCGGTTTTTGCCGAGGTAGTTTGCCCGCTGTTGCTGCTTTTGGGTGTTGCCGCACGCCTGGCTTGCCTGCCGGTGCTGGCGGTGTTGCTGGTGGCCCTGGTGGTAGTGCATCCGGACTGGACGCTGGAGCAGGGGCAGTTTGCCTGGTTGCTGATGGCGCTTTATGGCGGGCTGGCATTGACCGGGTCTGGGGCGTATTCGGTTTCCGGTATGTTCTGCCGAAATCGGGTTGCTTGATGGCTTTTGGGGCTGCAAAGCAGCCCCGGCAATCTAGCTGCTCCCCGGCCGGTACTGCAGGGCCTCGGCCAGATGTGGCCGGCCGATCGCCTCACAGCCCTCCAGGTCCGCCAGTGTCCGCGCCACTTTCAATAACCGGTGCGCTGCCCGCAACGACAAGGTCAACCGTTCGCAGGCCCCTTCCAGCCACGCCTGGTCCGCCGCCGTCAATCCGCAATGGAGGCGCAACCCTTCGAGGTCGAGAAACGCATTCACGCACCCTTGGCGGCGCTGCTGTACCTCCCGCGCCTGCGCTACCCTGGCTGCCACGTCGGCACTGGCTTCACCACAGGGCTGGTTGTTCAGCGTGGTGCTTTCGCGGGCCACGGTCAGGTGCAGGTCGATGCGGTCCAGCAGCGGCCCGGACAGCTTGTTGCGGTACCGCGCGATCTGCTCGGTGCTGCAACGGCAGCGGCCAGTGGGGTCACCCAGGTAGCCGCAAGGGCATGGGTTCATCGCCGCCACCAGCTGAAAGCGTGCCGGAAAGCGCACCTTGTCGCGGGCGCGGGCAATCACGATCTCGCCCGACTCCAGCGGCTCGCGCAGTACCTCCAGCACACGCCGCTCGAACTCTGGCAGCTCATCGAGAAACAGCACGCCATGGTGGGCGAGGGTAATTTCGCCCGGTTGCGGACGGCTGCTGCCACCGACCAGTGCCGGGCCGGATGCGGAGTGGTGGGGGTGGCGAAACGGTCGCTGCGGCCAACTGCTCAGCGGTGTATGCCCGCTGACCGACTGGATGGCCGCCACCTCAAGCGCCTCGTGCTCGTCCAACGGTGGCAGCAGCCCGGGCAGGCGGCTGGCGAGCAAGGTCTTGCCGGTGCCGGGTGGCCCGGTGAATAGCAGGTTGTGCGCCCCAGCCGCCGCCAGCATCAATGCGCGTTTGGCCGCCAGTTGGCCTTGCACCTCGCTCAGGTCAGGGTAGGGACGTGGATGCAGGACCAAACCGTTGGCCGCGTAAGGCGCCAGCGGCACCTGGCCGTTCAGGTGGGCGACCAGCTCCAGCAGGTGCCCCACCGCATACACCACCAGCCCGCCGGCCAGGCTGGCTTCCTCGGCATTCTCCCGTGGAACCACCAGCGAGCGGCCCGCCTCGCGTGCCGCCAAGGCCGCCGGCAGCACGCCTTGCACCGCCCGCAATTTGCCCGACAACGCCAGTTCGCCCAGGCACTCGACCTCTGCAAGGCTGGCCGCTGGCACCTGGCCGTCGGCGGCCAGAATGCCTAGGGCAATGGCCAGGTCGTAGCGCCCGCCGTCCTTGGGCAAGTCGGCGGGGGCCAGGTTCTGGGTTATGCGCCGCTGTGGATAGTTCAGCCCGGAGTTGACGATGGCACTGCGTACCCGGTCTTTGCTCTCCTTGACCGTGGTTTCTGGCAGGCCAACCAGGGTGAGATGAGGCAGGCCGTTGGCCAGGTGGGTTTCGACGCTGACCGAGGGTGCCTGCACACCCACCTGGGCGCGGCTGTGGACGATGGCTAGGGACATGGACGCTCCGTTGTCGCTGAAAAGGGCCGCTTCCTGCGGCTGGGTCAAGGATAGCGATGGTGGCCACGACAGGCGCAACAAGTGTGCGTCGTGGTTTTGCAGAGCAGGTTTTTTCCCTGTGTTTTCTTAAAAATCGGCAAAAAATGGATCCAATAATCTTTGCGCAGGTGCGTGGTATGGCTTAGTGTTGTTGGGCAAATGCCGTTGCCATGGGATGGCACAGCGTCTTCTTTCAAATGGACTTGAGGTATTGCGCCGTGCAAACGCTCACCCACATGCGCCAGGTAATCCGCGAACTGGTGCAGGCCAATTCATTCATTGAACTCACCTGCTTTTTCGACAGCCTTGAGGCGCAATGGCGCCAAGCCCCGCCCGGCGAGTTCCCGGCCTACCTTGTGGCCATCGAAGGGCACATGTTGGTCGACCCGCAAAGCCAGGGTGACAGGGCCCTGAGCCAAGTCATCAAAGCCTGGATTCACGCCTGCCCGAAGGCTTATCACCCACAGGTGGTAATGGGCATGCACTGCTTCCACCGGGCTTGCCAGGTACAGGGTGCTGGCCAGCGCAACGCTGCGCGCTTGCTGGCCGTCGAGCAAATATGTGAAACCGCGACCGCGCACCTGTTGCGTGCAATGGACCGCTGCGCACAACCCGTGGCAGCGGCCATTGGCATGCTGCGTATCAGTGCGCAGCTGCGCGAGCCTGGCTGGTTGATCGAACTGTTTCAGGGGCAGCCTGCGCGGTACAGGCCCAGCGCCCATGCCGATGTGGAAGTGCAGGAAGCCGCGGCGCCCTTACTGGTGAAGCATGGGTTGTTGCCCTTGGCCGAGCTGCCCCAAGCGTTGCCGGCGTGCCTGAGCAGGCGGGTCGATCACGAAAACGAAGCACCACGCTATTACTGGTTGCGCCATGCGCTGGTGGCACGCCCTGGTTGTTATGAAGCGATCCAGGCCCTCGCCGATTACCTGCTGCCCCGTTGGGGCGCCAGCTTCGATGCGTTAGACCTGTTGGCCAATGGGCCATTGTGCGAGGCGTGGGACGAAGCGTTGCGCAATGCGTTGCGTTGGATGGCCGTCGAAGACCGGCTGAAACTGCCACATAGCGAACAGTTGCAGGCTGTCGCCGACTGGCAGCAACTGTTCGATGCCTGGTTGCAGCGCCCGCTGAGGCCAAGGGAAAGCGCCGTTGTGCTGGCTTGGCGAGGCGCGCTGCGTAGCAGTGCCTTGCAAGACCATGCCGGCGGTATGCGCGATTTCGCCGCGAGCTTGGCGTGTAACGCCGATCACGGTGGCATCGCTGCCATGGGCGAGCCATTTCGCTGCCTGGTCGGGCTGATACTTCGCGATGGCATGGCAGATGAACACCAACTGTTGCGCACCGCCATCGAGCGCCTGTGTGAAGGCCGCTCGCATGCTGGCGCCTGTGCAATGCGTGCTGCCGGGCATCGCTTCGGCCTGTGGGGGCTGCCACGTTCGGCCGAGCAGGCAAGGCTATGGTCGCAGGTGGCGGTAACGCGCCAGCGCGCGGGCCAGGCGCCAGGCTTCGAGGTGCTCGCTGTTGCGCGGCTGCTGTGGGCTGCCAACCGGCATGAGGTGGCGTGTTACCTGTACGAGCGCTGTGCCGAGCTGAGCTTGCCGGGGGCTGCCCTAGGCATGTACGAGCTGCACAGCGGCAGCCTGGGCAACACCCCGGCGCACTATCTGGATGACGAGGCGGCTGAGTATTGGCTGCAGCGTGCGGTAGAGGCGGGCAGCAGGCAGGCCAAGTACAACCTCGCCTGCCTGCGCATGGATGGCGATGAGGACCTGAATGAGCGAAGTGCCATGCTGGCCGTCAGGCGCCTGCTGGTCGATGCGTTGGGTAATCCGCAGACCAATGCTCGCGCGCGCTTGCATCTGGGAATGCTGTTGCGCCAGTTTGGCGAAGCGCAGGAGCGATCCGAGGCGGTTGCCTACCTGTCGAGCCTGGTCGAGCACCCGGACGCGTGGATTGCCGGACGCGCCAGTGCCGAACTGGGGTTGGCCTGGATGCAGGGGCGCGGCACCCGCAAGCAGAGCCGTTTTGCCGCCATCGAATGGGCCAACCGTGCGGCTGCCTTGCAGCCTGGGGATTCAGCCATCGAAGACATCCAGGCCGAGATCCTCAACTCGCACAACCGGGTGAAGACCCTGGTTACCCAGTGTGGTGCGAACTTGTTTCGCGGCACCTTGCATGCCAGCGAGTTGCCGCCGAAACAGGCAATCCTCGAGGCGGCCCGCATGGGGGCCTCGGCCTGACACCGTGGCACTGACCGCGACGGGCTGAACGTCGGTGACTTTGCCTTCAAAGCATTGCGTGCGCTGACTTTGGTGGCAAAAGCGCCTTGTATCGCGAGTTATTCTTGCGCGCCGGGCGTCATGCGTGCTTCCAGCTCGGCAACTTGTTTTTCCAAGGCCTCCAGGCGAGCGCGGGTGCGCGCCAGCACGACCATCTGGCTGTCGAATTCGTCACGGCTGACCAAGTCCAGCTTGCTGAAGGCACCTTGCATCAGCACCTTGAACTGGCTTTCCAGTTCTGCACGGGGCTGGGCGGTATCGCTGCTGAACAGGCGCGAGGCCTGGTCGCTCAGGGCATCGAGAAGGGCTTTGGGCGCAAGCATGGGGCTGTCCACTGAAACTGAGAAATGGCCGGCAGTGTAGCACGCACAAACCCGACGCTTGAGTGCACATTGCCCCTTGTGGGAGGGGCTTGTGGGACCGGTGACGTTTTCAATGGATTGCACATTTATCGCGCAATGCGCCCTGCCGGTGCGCACCGAAACTGTGCATGTTTTCAATGCTGGCGACTGGCCAATCCCGACCCTCTCGCATAACTCGCTGTTTTCTGGTGATTTGCCGGAACTGGCAAGGTTTCTGCAAAGACCTGTACGAGCCATGCACTGATGCAGTTCCTTGTGACCAAGCAGTGCGCACGCGGAGCCGGATGCCGACGACGCGTTACAAAGCCAACCGCTGCGCTTAGACTTGAGACGGGTTTGTTTTCCTGGGGCAAGTCCACCAAA
>Ga0308157_10003622_pt1 | contig 22060 bp, 20 predicted proteins | sample PhyBR1_FD_201035 | JGI IMG/M metagenome (GOLD analysis project Ga0308157, IMG submission 201035) | Phyllosphere microbial communities from UC Gill Tract Community Farm, Albany, California, United States - DLSLB.R1 | ecosystem: Host-associated > Plants > Phyllosphere > Unclassified | place: USA...
AATACAGGCCCCAGACACCACCCCAGGCTGCTCTTTTTGCTTTGCAAGAGACCCTGAAAATGACCGCCGAAACCCGTATCCACGAACTGCGTGCCGAACTCGACCAGCACAACTACCGCTACTACGTGCTCGACGAACCCAGCGTGCCCGATGCCGAATACGACCGCCTGTTCAACGAACTGAAGGCGCTTGAGGCTGAAAACCCCCACTTGGTAACCCCCGATTCGCCAACCCAGCGCGTCGGCGGCCAGGCTTTGTCCGCCTTCAGCCAGGTGCGCCACGAAGTGCCCATGCTCAGCCTGGGCAACGCCTTCGAAGAAACCGACCTGCGTGAGTTCGGTCGCCGCGTGGTAGAAGGCCTCGACCAGCCCGGGGCGGTTGACTACAGCTGCGAGCCCAAGCTCGACGGCCTGGCGGTGAGCCTGCTGTACCGCGACGGCCAGCTGGTGCAGGGCGCCACCCGTGGTGACGGCACCACCGGCGAGGATATCAGCGCCAACGTGCGCACCGTGCGCAACATCCCGCTCAAACTGCAGGGCCAGGGCTGGCCGGCGGTGCTGGAGGTACGCGGTGAGGTGTACATGAGCAAGGCCGGTTTCGACCGGCTCAATGCGGCCCAGGCCGAAGCCGGCGGCAAGACCTTCGCCAACCCGCGCAACGCCGCCGCCGGCAGCCTGCGTCAGCTGGACTCGAAGATTACCGCCAGCCGCCCCCTGGAGTTCTGCTGCTATGGCGTTGGCCAGGTGTCCGAGAGCATCGGCGACAGCCACATCGGCACCCTCGAGCAGCTCAAGGCCTGGGGGCTGCCGATCAGTCGCGAGCTCAGGCACGCTGCCGGCATCGATGAATGCCTGGCCTACTACCGCGACATCGGCGAGCGGCGCAACAGCTTGCCTTACGAAATCGACGGCGTGGTGTTCAAGGTCAACAGCCTGGCGGCCCAGCGCGAGCTGGGTTTCCGAGCCCGTGAGCCACGCTGGGCAATTGCCCACAAGTTCCCGGCCATGGAAGAGCTTACCGAGGTGCTGGACGTCGAGTTCCAGGTTGGCCGCACAGGTGCGGTAACGCCAGTGGCGCGCCTGAAGCCAGTCAAGGTTGCCGGTGTGACCGTGTCCAACGCCACCTTGCACAACATGGACGAAATCGCCCGCCTGGGCCTGCGCATTGGTGACACGGTGATTATCCGCCGTGCCGGTGACGTGATCCCGCAGGTGATGCAAGTCGTGCTGGAGCGCCGCCCGGAAGATGCCCGCCCGGTACAAGTGCCCAGCGAGTGCCCGGTGTGTGGCTCGCAGGTCGAGCGTACCCAGCTGGTCAAGCGCAGCAAAGGCAAGGAAACCACCAGCGAAGGTGCGGTGTACCGCTGTGTCGGTCGCCTGGCCTGTGGCGCCCAGCTCAAGCAGGCGATCATTCACTACGTGTCGCGCCGTGCCATGGACATTGACGGCCTGGGCGAGAAGAGCGTCGAGCAACTGGTGGACGAAGGCCTGATCCGCTCGCCGGCGGATCTGTACAAGCTGGAGTTCGAGCAGATTGTCGGCCTTGAAGGCTTTGCCGAGGTGTCCAGCAAGAAGTTGCTCGATGCCATCGAAGCCAGCAAGCGCCCGAGCCTGGCGCGCTTCATCTACGCCCTGGGCATTCCGGATGTAGGCGAAGAGACCGCCAAGGTACTCGCCCGCTCGCTGGGTAGCCTTGCGCGTGTGCAGCAGGCGCTGCCGCAGGTGCTTACCTACCTGCCGGACATCGGCCTGGAAGTGGCCTACGAGATTCACAACTTCTTCGAAGACGAGCATAACCAGAAGGTCATTGAACAGCTTCTGGCCAGCGGCATGCAATTACAGGACGAAGGTGAACTGGCTGCCGAATTCGCTGCCAGCACCACCTTGGCCGGGATGATCGCCAAGCTCGACATCGCCTCGGTAGGCCCGACCGGTGCCGAGAAGCTGGTGGCCAAGCTGGACAGCCTGGACAAGATCATCGCCGCCGACGGCATCGACCTGCGCCAAGCCCTGGCGGCCAAGCAGGCTGACGCCGTGCGTGAGTTCTTCAAGGATGAAGCGAATCAGAAGCTGGCGCGGGACATCGAAGCCCAGTTGCTGGCGTTCGGCATGCATTGGAGCAGCGAGAAGAAGGTAGCCGAGGGCTTGCCGCTGGCCGGCCAGACTTGGGTGCTGACGGGTACGCTGGAGCGCATGAGCCGCGACATCGCCAAGGACAAGCTGGAAAGCCTGGGCGCCAAGGTGGCCGGTTCGGTGTCTGGCAAGACCCACTGCGTGGTGGCAGGGCCAGGGGCAGGCTCCAAGCTTGCCAAGGCCGCTGAGCTGGGCGTGAAGGTGCTGGACGAAGATGCCTTCGTCACTTTCCTGGCCGAACAGGGCATTGCTATCTGAAGCCCTGCGCTATCCCCGGCCCAAACATTCTGGCTCGATACCAAGATTCAGAGCTTGTACGGTCCCTGTGGGAGCTGGCTTGCCGGCGATCACCGGCAAAGCCGGTGCCATCCACGGCGCTGCCTTCTTCGCGGGCGCGCCCGCTCCCACAGGTTTGCGCGCCGGCTCAGCGCCCATGCGCCTGACAAGTCATTGAGAAATGATGACTTTTTCTACCTCAGAGGTTGTATCTGCCCTCAAGACCGGTACAATGGCGCCACTCGCTGCTCAGCGAGGCATGTAGTGGTGGCCCCATCGGTCCCCCCGCATTGATTACCCGTTAACCTGGTCAGGCCCGGAAGGGAGCAGCCATAGCGGGAACATCGAGTGCCGGGGTGTGGCTGGTGGGGCCGCCTCCATTTCAGGCCCTTGAATGTTCAAGGACGTCTCCCTCAAGAAAGTCTCGAAGTGTGACAGCGTTTGGCTGCGCCCAGCGGTGCGCTCTCAGGTGGCACGCTATCGCTCAGCCAAACGAACAGGCCTTATTGCTTCAAGGAGACTTGCTTGGCCTCAGGGTTGAGCGCCTTGAGGCGCTTCATCAGCGTGCTGATATTGGTGCGAGCCGAGCCCTCGTTGGCCAGGCGAAGGCGCTTGATCCCGATAAGCGAGTCGCCCATCCCGGCGGTGAATGGCGTCCGGATGATCTCTCGGAAGATGACGGTGTTTGAACTTGACTCGGTCAGTGTGTATTCAGCCTCGCAGGTGACTTCGAAATCCGCGCCAAAAATCGGCTGATCGACGCGTAGCAGGTTGGCGCGCAGCGTGTAGGCAGTGGAACCTTCGCCTAGCAAGCCGGCACCGGCAAGTGATTGCTTGAGGGCTGCGCCAAAGTCGGGGCCGTCAATTTCCGAAGTCCAGAGAGGATTGGTGGTGTCTCCGCCATTGACCTCGGTCACCTGGATGTTGCGATGCAGGCGTTGGTCATAGAATTGCGCATCGGTTTGATCCGATACTACGGACATTCCAGAGATCTGGGCAGGTGAAGCACAGCCTGTGCAAAGCGCAATTAATGCCGAGGCTAGAAACAGACGGAAGTTGTTCACTCGAATAATCCTTGAATGGTATGTCAGTCACACAAGACAGAAGCCATACGTCGTGTATGGCCTCAGTGGTTTCAACGTCCGCGCTGAGCGGCATCATCGGAACGTGTATTGCTCATGCCGAGCGTTGCGCTGATCGGCAGCCCTTACAGGTTGTACTTGTCATCGATCCTGCGTTTGTCGAGCGTGTACTGCTTGAGGTCGATCGCGTCGGACTCCAGCTTGGCATCTAGCTCGTCCATGTCATGCTTCTTAAGCGTTGCAACGTGAGCTTTGGTGGCCTGGTAGTTGATGAACTCTGCGGCGTCATGCCCGCTTACTGGGTCCCAGAGAATGGAAAGAGGCCAGAACAACAGGTTCACGACGCCAAAACCGTAGGCGCGACCATAGAACGAACCTCCTCCTGGAAGCAGGCCGAGGCCAGCAGCAAGCCCAGGGTTTTTTTCTTCAACCGCGAGGTTTTTGGCGCGGTAGCTGGCAAGTTCCGACTCTTGGGCCGAATTGAGGCCGGTAGCGCAGCCAGTGGTAAGCGTTATCAGGGCGGCGGCGGTCAGATTTCTAATTGTGGACATGCAACATTTCCTAAGTGTAAGTGCTGTTCTCGCGCACGGCTGGGCGTCGAGGCGCGTAACTTTACACTGAGTGGTGGCGCATTAGAATCATTGTGCCATCATCTAGTCAGGCCAATGCAGCCTCTGTTTTTTCCGAGACCAGCCGCCGAGAGCTTCATCAGCCGCTGGAATTTCGGGCATGCCAGATGATCCTCCTCCGGGCACTGCGCCGCATGCCGCAATCCCTTGCTCATCGCTTGCAACCGCCTGATTCGCGCATCCAGCTCGTCCGCCTTGGCGATCAGCATCTGCCGGTCGACCTGCAGGTCCACCAGCATCGCCCCCACTTCATCCAGCGAAAATCCCGCAGCCTGCCCTAGGGCGATCAGAGCCAGCCGGTCTGCCACATCAGCCGCAAACTGCCGCCGCTGGCCGCGCCCGGCCAGCGACTTGAGCAGGCCTTTCTTCTCGTAGTAACGCAGTGTCGATGCGGGTACGCCTGTGCGTTTTGCGACGTCGGCAATGTCCATTCGGGTCCTTGACTTGAAGTTGACTTCAACTTCTATGCTGCGCGGCATGGGTATTGACCGTCAACCTTCGAGGGCTTGTTCAATGACGTTTACTGCGATGTTTCTAGCTGCTTTGCCGATTGGCATCGGTGCCACGGTAGTGATGGACCTGTGGGGGTTGCTGCTGAGGCGGCTGGGTGTGGCCACACTGAACTTCGCCATGGTCGGGCGTTGGGCGGGGCATTTGCTCAACGGGCGCGTACGGCATCAAGCGATTGCCAAGGCCGAACCGGTGCGAAATGAGCTGGTGTGGGGATGGGTGATTCATTACGCCATCGGCGTGCTGTTCGCGGTGCTGCTGGTTGTGATCGTAGGAGAGGGTTGGTTGCTGTCGCCTACTTTGCTGCCTGCGGTAGCTGTCGGTGTGGGGACGGTCGTGGCGCCGCTGTGCTTCATGCAGCCGGCGATGGGGGCGGGGTTCTTTGCGTCCACAACGCCGACGCCTGCGCGTAACTGCCTGAAGAGCCTGGTTACGCATTTTGTGTTTGGGGTGGGGTTGTTCTTGAGTGCGGGGTTGCTGGCTTTGGTGTGAGTGCGACCAATTTGGTCAGAGCCATCTTGCAATGAATATCCCCGCAATCAGCATTCCCAATGTAGAAGCTGCGCCGAGGCAGAATAGGAGCACGTCCGTCCAGGGGGAATATGCTCTGAGCTTGCGCAATTCCTCGTCGAGTATCTCGGCTTCGCCCTTCATGTTCTCGGAGGGTGCTTGGGTGGTGCGGCGCATTTGCGATTCCTTGTGGGTGGATGACTAGCGGGATGATGCCTGCAATAACCTTGGCAATCGCAGGCATGGTGTGTTTTTAGATGGATCTGACACCAGTCTGAGAAAACTCCTACGGCCCATATAAGTGCAGCGAATTATCCTACGATCGCCGTCGACTCCCGTCTGATTGCTCCGGGAAACCCCGCCCACTAGGCTTTTGCGGTCGCTGTCAGTTCAGCGATCGGGTGTGGAAGCCTGGGCGGCACACGGGACAGTTGTCTTTTATGGCGGCTGTGCGCGGGAGGTATTCGTACCTGCCGGGTCTACCGTGTGCCTGGTCTTCCACCCCGCGTACAGTTGCCACCCTAATGCGTGGAAGCAGAAGGGGACAACACAGCCAACACGGAGCTGTCATGAAAAAGCTGGTCCCCGATCCACCCCACGTCTTCGATCTTCCCCAATGCAAATCCCTTTCCCGCGCCATCAGCGAAGGCATCGTGCCGATGGAGTTCGCGCTGATGAATGTTTCCCACTACCTGATGTTCGCCTACAGCGATAGCCGTCGGGCGCTTGAGCGCATTCAGGACGAAGAAACCAGGCAATTATTGGAGCATGGGTTGCGGGCCATGCAGATTGCCTGGGGGCAGGCGGATGCGGTGGCATTGGCGTTTGAGCGTGGAAGCCAGTGATTTTGGTCTTGAAGTAAGTCGGGATAGCAGGGATATCGAGTAACCCTGTGGGAGCGGGTTCACCCGCGAAGCAGGCGCCGCGGTGGATGGCACCGGCTTTGCCGGTGTTCGCGGGTGAACCCGCTCCCACAGGGGGGCGCGCAAGCTTCGCGAGGGTTTGCCTTCCATCAAGTGCACCGGGTTAGGGCCGGGCCACAGACATATTGTCCGGGTCGCCCGCTCCCCCATACCGTTGCACAATCCGCTCGATCTCCCCCGACTGCTTCATTCTCACCAGCGCCCGCAACAGCGCTTGTGTCGGTATCGCCGGGTCGTTGCGCACCATGCACCCCAAATCCTGTTCTTCCAGCACCGCCAACGCCTGCAATTGCTGCCCGGCTGGCAAGCCTTGGTTGAACCACTGCAACGACAGCTGGTTGCTCACCGCATGCCGATACCTCCCGGCCTGCAGCTTTTGCAGCACCAGCAACTGGCTGCGGCTGTCCTCACGGTGCAGCTGGCCCTTGTCCAGCAGCGGTTGCAGGGTTGAATAGGTGTAGCCCAGCACCGTGCCGATAGCCTGGGGTGACAGCTGCTCTGGCGGCATCGGGGTGCTGTCACTGACGCGGCCAACCAGCACGTCGCGCTGGTGAATCAGCGGGATACTCCACACAAAATCCCCCGGGCGGTCATTGAGCCATCGGGTGCTGACGTAGCAACGCACATCGATGTCGCCGCTGCTCATGGCCTCCTCCAGGCGCAGGCGGGCCATGACGTGATACTTGGGACGAGCGCCCACTTCCTTGGCAACGGCCTGTGTCAGGTCGTAAAGCAACCCCTCCACTGGCTGGTCGCCTTCGAGGCGCACCAGTGGCATGCTCCAGCTCTCTGCCACCGAGAAACGCAGCACCGGCTGTTCCGCCAGGCTGTAAGCGGACCAGAGCATCAGAAGCGCCAGCAGAATTGGCAAAGGCGTATCCTCCCTGAATAACGCGCCTGCCTCAAAGCGTAGACGACGCGCGCAGGGTGCAATTTTGCCACCGCTCCGCTAGCATTAGCGATCTTCCGCTCTATCAGGCTACGATGGTTTTTCGATGAGTTATCAGGTTCTTGCACGTAAATGGCGTCCGCGCTCGTTCCGCGAAATGGTCGGCCAGGCCCATGTGCTGAAGGCCTTGATCAATGCCTTGGACAATCAGCGCCTGCACCATGCTTACCTGTTCACCGGTACCCGGGGCGTGGGCAAGACGACCATCGCCCGTATTATCGCCAAGTGCCTGAACTGTGAGACCGGCATTACCTCCACGCCGTGCGGCACCTGTTCGGTGTGCCGTGAAATCGACGAAGGCCGCTTCGTCGACCTGATCGAGATCGACGCCGCCAGCCGCACCAAGGTCGAGGACACCCGCGAACTGCTGGACAACGTGCAGTACGCCCCGAGCCGTGGGCGCTTCAAGGTCTACCTGATCGACGAAGTGCACATGCTCTCGACCCACTCGTTCAACGCCTTGCTCAAGACGCTGGAAGAGCCGCCGCCCTACGTCAAGTTCATCCTCGCCACCACCGACCCGCAGAAGCTGCCGGCCACCATCCTGTCGCGCTGCCTGCAGTTCTCGCTGAAGAACATGAGCCCGGAGCGGGTGGTTGAACACCTCAGCCATGTACTGGCTGCCGAAAACGTGCCGTTCGAGCCGGATGCCCTGTGGCTGCTGGGCCGTGCGGCCGATGGCTCGATGCGTGACGCCATGAGCCTGACCGACCAGGCCATCGCCTTTGGCGAAGGCAAGGTGCTGGCCGCGGATGTGCGGGCCATGCTTGGCAGCCTTGATCATGGCCAGGTCTATGGCGTGTTGCAGGCGTTGCTCGAAGGCGATGCCCGGGCTTTGCTGGAGGCCGTGCGCAACCTGGCCGAACAGGGCCCGGACTGGGCTGGGGTGCTGGCCGAAATGCTTAACGTGCTGCACCGTGTGGCCATTGCCCAGGCGCTGCCTGAAGCGGTGGACAACGGCCAGGGCGACCGTGAACGGGTGCTGGCGCTGGCTTCGGCCTTGCCGGCCGAAGACGTGCAGTTCTATTACCAGATGGGCCTGATAGGTCGCCGAGACCTGCCGTTGGCGCCAGACCCGCGTGGTGGCTTCGAGATGGTCCTGCTGCGCATGCTGGCGTTCCGCCCGGCCGATACCGACGATGCGCCGAAACCGGTGCTAAAGCCAGTGGGGATCAGCCTAGCCACAGCTGATCCTGCAGCGCCGGTGGCAGCCTCGGCGTCGGCCGAGCCCTCATCGTCTGTCGCGGCCGTACCGGCAGAGCCTGTAGCGGCCGCCCCACAGCTGGAAGTGCCTGCACCTGCGACAGCCGACCATGAGCCGGAGGCCGAGCCAGACGTTGAGCTGCAGGCCGAGATCGAGGCCATTTCCGTACCCGAGCCTGTCGCAGAGGTGGTCGACCTGCCGTGGGACGAGCCGGCAGCTGCACCCGCGCCGGTAGCGGCTGAACCTGCGCCGGTGTCCGCACCAGCGCCCGAGCCTGTTGCCCCTGCGCCGGCACCACAGGCCACCGCGACCCACGACGAGCCGCCTTTCGATCCCTCCGCCTACGCAGCCGTAGGCATGGATCGCGACGATGAGCCGCCGCTGGACGAAGACTATTACGGTGGTGAAAGCGACCCGGTCGGTTTCAGCTATCTGGACGAGTTGGCCGAACATGTGCAGGAAGAGGTGTCCAAGCCGGCTGCCGAACCGCTGCCGGCAGCCAAGCCGGCCACCGGGCTGGCCCTGCAATGGCTGGAATTATTCCCACAGTTGCCTGTGTCCGGGATGACAGGCAACATCGCTGCAAACTGTACGCTGATTGCCGCCGATGGCGACGATTGGCTGCTGCACCTGGACCCTGGCCAGGGCGCGCTGTTCAACACGACCCAACAGCGGCGCCTGAACGAAGCGCTCAACCAGCACCTGGGGCGCACGCTGAACCTGCGGATCGAGCTGATCCTGCCCGAGCAGGAAACCCCGGCCCAGGCGGCGTCGCGCAAGCGTGCAGAGCGCCAGCAGGACGCCGTAACCTCGATCGAGCAGGATCCGTTGATCCAGCAGATGATCAAGTTGTTCGGTGCCAAGGTGCGGCAGGATACTATTGAGCCTGTAGAGGCCCTGGCCAAACAGGGCCAGTAACGGATAACCATGCGGCTGGCCCTGCGCCAGGCCGCATCACATGACCCAATCGAGGTATACCCCCATGATGAAAGGTGGCATGGCCGGCCTGATGAAGCAGGCCCAGCAGATGCAGGAAAAAATGCAGAAAATGCAGGAAGAGCTGGCCAACGCCGAAGTCACCGGCCAGTCTGGTGGCGGCCTGGTGAGCGTGGTGATGACCGGTCGTCACGACGTCAAGCGCGTCAGCATCGACCAAAGCCTGATGTCGACCGACGAGGACGACAAGGAAGTGCTTGAAGACCTGATTGCCGCCGCGCTGAACGATGCCGTGCGCAAGATCGAGCAAAGCAGCCAGGACAAGATGGGCGGCATGACCGCCGGCATGCAACTGCCACCGGGCTTCAAGATGCCGTTCTAAGGGCATTGCGATACCCAAAACCGCCGCTGACATCAGCGGCGGTTTTTTTTGCGAAGATTTCAGCTCAGGCGCGGTCTGCTCTTCATGTGGGGGCAACTGTTTTGTGCAAGGCAGTTGCTCTCACATAACTGCAGGCCGCGTAGACTTGGGATGACGTGATTTGACGCCACTGCCCACGCTGGGTATAAACCGCCTCTTATTGATTTGTCAGGCCATCCCCATGAGCTTCAGCCCCCTCATCCGCCAACTGATCGACGGCCTGCGCATCCTGCCAGGTGTCGGCCAGAAAACCGCCCAGCGCATGGCCTTGCAACTGCTCGAGCGTGACCGCAGCGGCGGCCTGCGCCTGGCCCAGGCCCTGACCCAGGCCATGGAAGGGGTTGGCCATTGCCGCCAGTGCCGCACCCTGACCGAACAGGAGCTGTGCCCGCAATGCGCCGACACGCGCCGTGACGATACCCAGCTATGCGTGGTCGAGGGGCCGACCGATGTTTATGCGGTGGAGCAGACGGGCTACCGTGGCCGCTACTTTGTGCTCAAGGGGCACCTGTCGCCGCTGGACGGCCTGGGGCCGGAGGCAATTGGCATTCCGCAGCTGATGGCGCGCATCGAGGAGCAGGGCACCTTCACCGAGGTGATCCTGGCGACCAACCCGACAGTGGAAGGGGAGGCGACGGCGCATTACATCGCGCAGTTGCTGAGCGAGAAGGGGTTGATGGCGTCGCGGATTGCCCATGGCGTGCCGCTGGGCGGCGAGCTGGAGATGGTGGATGGCGGGACCTTGGCCCATGCCTTTGCAGGGCGCCGGCCAATTTCGCTCTGATTCAAAAATGCTGGGGCCGCTTTGCGGCCCATTCGCGACACAAGGCCGCTCCCACAGGGAAGCACTGCTACATCCTGTGGGAGCGGCCTTGTGTCGCGATGGGCTGCAAAGCAGCCCCAAAAGCCAACTCAGTATTCGCTGAGGGTAAACTCGGTCAGGCAGAAGGTTGGCACACCCGCGGCCTGAAGCCTGCGCGACCCCTCCAGCTCCGGCAGATCAATGATCGCCGCCGCCTCGAACACCTGCGCCCCGGTACGACGCACCAGGTTGGCCGCCGCCAGCAGCGTACCGCCCGTGGCAATCAGGTCGTCGAAGATCAACACCGAATCCCCTTCGCACAGGCTGTCGGCATGCACTTCCAGGAAGGCTTCGCCGTATTCGGTCTGGTAACCCTCGCTCAGCACGTCAGCCGGCAGCTTGCCCTGCTTGCGGAACAGGATCAGCGGCTTGTTCAGCTGGTGGGCGATGATCGAGCCAATCAAAAAGCCCCGCGCGTCCATGGCACCAATGTGGCTGAACTCAGCCTCGACATAGCGCTCGATGAACTGGTCGGCCACATAGCGCAGCCCGCGCGGCGATTGGAACAGCGGGGTGATGTCGCGGAAGATCACGCCCGGTTTGGGGAAGTCCACTACCGGGCGGATCAGGGCTTTGAGGTCGAAGGCGTCGCTGTGCATTGGTGCGGGTATCCTGGGAAAACGAATGCCCAAGTATACCCGCTAAACGCAGGCCTCAGGCTTCGATTGCGCCACCGGCCAGCGCGCACAGCTGGATCGGGTCAAGGATGTGCACTTCCTTGCCTTCGGCGCGTAGCAGGCCGTTCTGCTGGAAGCGGGTGAACACCCGCGACACGGTTTCCACTGCCAGGCCCAGGTAGTTGCCGATTTCGTTGCGCGACATGCTCAGGCGGAACTGGTTGGCCGAATAGCCGCGGGCGCGGAAGCGCGCCGACAGGTTGACCAGGAAGGTGGCAATGCGCTCGTCGGCAGTCTTCTTCGACAGCAGCAGCATCATTTGCTGGTCGTCGCGGATTTCCCGGCTCATCACCCGCATCAGCTGGCGACGTAGCTGCGGCAGTTGTACCGACAGCTCGTCAAGCCGCTCGAAGGGGATTTCGCACACCGACGTGGTTTCCTGGGCCTGGGCCGACACCGGGTAAGCTTCAGTGTCCATGCCCGACAGGCCGACCAGCTCGCTGGGCAGGTGGAAGCCGGTGATCTGCTCTTCGCCGCTGTCGCTGAGGCTGAAGGTTTTCAGGGCACCGGAACGTACGGCGTAGACCGAGCCGAAATTGTCACCTTGGCGGAACAGGAACTCGCCTTTTTTCAGCGGCCGGCCACGCTTGACGATTTCATCCAGTGCATCCATGTCTTCCAGGTTCAGCGAAAGAGGCAGGCACAGGGGGGCCAGGCTGCAATCCTTGCAATGGGCCTGGTTGTGTGGGCGCAGTTTGACTGGCTCGGACATTTGAATCGATCCTTGTGGGAAAGCACACATAAGTCGTAAGGGTAACCCACGACACAGGGTGTAGGCCAGCGTGCGCGTTGATGGTGCGCCCTGGCGAAACCCCGGCAGACGTCCTGCCGGGAGTCCTTGTGTGCCCATATTGTGCCTGGCAAGGAGGCTTGTCCATGCGGTTGAACGACTCGGTTTTCAGATAACCCGCGAGAAACGCTGGCGGTTGTGCATCGCCAAGTAGGCGTCGAACACCATGCACACCGAGCGCGCCAGCAGGCGGCCGGCCGGCAGGATGCGGATGCCTTTGTCGTCCAGGCTGATCAGGCCGTCGCGCTGCAAGGTCAGCAGATCGGGCCAAAGGTCGTTGAAGTAACCGCGAAAATCGATGGTGAAGGCCTGTTCGATCGGTTCGAAATCCAGCTCGAAATGGCAGATCAGTTGTTGGATCACGGCCCGCCGTAGGCGGTCGTCGTGGTTGCACAGCAAGCCGCGCTGGGTGGCCAGCTGGGCGTTGGACAGGCTCTCCTGGTAGGTATTGAGGTCGCTGCTGTTCTGGCAGTACAGGTCACCGATCTGGCTGATGGCCGACACGCCCAGGCCAATCAGGTCGCAGTGCCCGTGCGTGGTGTAGCCTTGGAAGTTACGCTGCAGGGTGCCTTCTTCCTGGGCGACGGCCAGTTCGTCGTCGGGCAGGGCGAAGTGGTCCATGCCGATGTAGCGGTAGCCGGCGGCGGTCAACTGGTCGATGGTAGCGTGCAGCATCTCCAGCTTGGCGGCCGGGCTGGGCAGGTCGTTGTTGTCGATGCGCCGCTGGGGCATGAAGCGCTCGGGCAGGTGGGCGTAGTTGAACACCGACAGGCGGTCGGGCTGCAGGCGGATCACTTCTTCGACGGTGCGCGCAAAGCCTTCCGGGGTTTGCTTGGGCAGGCCGTAGATCAGGTCCAGGTTGACCGAGCGGAACTGCAGGGTGCGCGCAGCTTCGATCAGTGTGCGGGTCTGTTCCAGGCTCTGCGGGCGGTTGACCGCACGCTGCACGGCCGGGTCGAGGTCCTGCACGCCCAGGCTGACGCGGTTGAAACCCAGCTCACGGAGCAGGCCCATGGTGGACCAGTCAGCCTCGCGGGGGTCGATCTCGATGCCGTAGTCGCCGGAGTCATCGTCCAGCAGTTGGAAATGCTGGCGCAGGGTGGCCATCAGCTGGCGCAGTTCCACATGGCTGAGGAAGGTCGGCGTGCCGCCGCCGAAATGCAGCTGTTCAACCCGTTGCTTGGGCCCCAGGTGGCAGGCGATCAGCTGGATTTCCTGCTCCAGGCGCTGCAGGTACGGCGCGGCGCGGGCACGGTCCTTGGTGATGACCTTGTTGCAGGCGCAGTAGTAGCAGATGTTGGCGCAGAACGGCACGTGCACATACAGCGACAGCGGGCGCACGGCTCGACGGCTCTCGCGCAGGGCGTGGAGCAGGTCGAACGAGCCCACCCCGCTGTGCAGTTGCACGGCGGTGGGGTAGGAGGTGTAGCGTGGCCCGGCCAGATCGTAGCGGCGGATCAGGTCGGTATCCCAACGAAGGTCGTCGAGCATGAGGGCGGTCCCCGGAAAGAGCAGCAGTGTTCCGGAGTCTATGGCTGTCTGTAGGGATGGGTGTTGATTTGCATCAAGGGCATCGGGGCCGCAGAGCGGCCCCCGTCAATGCCCCATCAACCAGTGCTGGTGTGGGCCCGGCATGGTCCAGATACCGAATAGCATCACCAGCACACCGCCCGCCACCCGCACACTCCGTCGGCGCAACAGGGCGTTTACCCGTTCGGCCGCCAGCCCGGTGGCCAGCAATACCGGCCAGGTTCCAAGCCCGAACGCCAGCATCAACGCTGCGCTGTATCCGGCGTTGCCCTGGCTGGCCGCCCACAACAGGGTGCTGTACACCAACCCGCACGGCAGCCACCCCCACAGGGCGCCCAGCAGCAATGCCCGGGGCAGGCTGGAGACCGGCAGCAAGCGCGACGCCACCGGCTGGATATGCCGCCACAGCCCGCGCCCCAGGGCTTCGATACGGGTCAGGCCGCTCCACCAGCCGGCCAGGTACAGCCCCATGGCGATCAACAGCAGCGCAGCCACCACCCGCAGCGCCAATGCTGCCGGGCTGCTGGCGACGGCCCAGCCGGCCAGGCCCAGCAACATGCCGGCGCTGGCATAACTGAGAATGCGCCCAAGGTTGTACGCCAGCAGCAGGCGCAAGCGCCGGCCACGCTGCTCTGGCGGGATGGCCAGGGTCAGCGCGCCCATCAGGCCGCCGCACATGCCCAGGCAGTGGCCGCCGCCAAGCAGGCCAAGGACCAGTGCCGAGCCAAGCAGGGGAAGCAGTTCAGGCACGGGGTGGTGGTTCCTTGTCGGCTTCGGCCGGGGTGTCGTCAGGCTTCACCGCAGCCTGGTGGCGCGGGTCCTGGTCGTCGAACAGAATGCTGTGGGCGGGGCCTTCGAGGTCGTCGTACTGGCCGCTGTCCACCGCCCAGAAGAAGATGTACACGGCCACGCCGACCAGCAGCAGGGCTGCGGGGATCATGACATAGAGGGCGGGCATGGCGACTTCCTCCCGGGCAAGGGTGCTTCGGTTTTCGGCCAGCTCGATACCAGCGGCATGCGGGTCAGGCGCAGGGCATTGAGCACCACGATCAGCGAGCTGACCGACATGCCGATGGCGGCCCACACCGGGGTGATCCAGCCGAGCGCGGCAAACGGCAACATCAGGCCATTATACAGGGTGGCCCACAGCAGATTCTCGAGGATGTTGCGGCGGGTGCGGTGGGCCAGGTCGAAGGCTTGCACCAGGGCTTGCAAGCGGTTGGACAGCAGCACGGCGTCGGCGCTGGTCTTGGCAAGATCGGTGGCGCTGCCCATGGCGATGCTGATGTCGGCGGCGGCCAGCACTGGCACGTCGTTGACCCCATCGCCGAGCATCAGCACCTTGCGCCCGGCCGCCTGCAGCGCCTTCAGCCGGTCCAGCTTGTCGTCCGGGCGCAGGCCACCAATGGCCTGGTCGATGCCCAGTTGCGCGGCCACTTCGGCGACCATCGGCGAACTGTCGCCCGACAGCAGCAGCGTGCGCCAGCCTCGCGCCTTGCAGGCGGCGAGCAGGGCCGGGGCGTCCTCGCGCAGGCGGTCGTCCAGGCCAAACCAGGCCAGCGGCCCCTGGCGGTCACCCAGTAGCAGCCACTGGCCGCGGGGCTCCGGCACGCCGGGGATTTCCGCACCGCTCAGGGCGCAGACGAAGGTGGCCTGGCCTATACGCAGGCGTTGGCCGTCGACCAGTCCTTCCAGGCCCAGGCCGGGCACGGTCTGTACATCGTCGGCGGGTATCGCGTTACGGCCGAATGCGCGGGCGATGGGGTGTTCGGAGCGGTTTTCCAGGGCGGCGGCCAGGGCCAGGCAGCGGTCAGCGGGTACGCTGCCGAGCGGGCGGATGCTGCGCAAAGTCAGGCGGCCTTCGGTCAGTGTGCCGGTTTTGTCGAAGATTACCGTGTCGATCTGGTTAAGGCCTTCGAGGACATGGCCGCGGGTTATCAGCAGGCCTAGCTTGTGCAGGGTGCCGGTGGCGGCAGTCAGTGCCGTAGGCGTGGCCAGGGACAGCGCGCAGGGGCATGTGGCTACCAGCATGGCCAGCACGATCCAGAACGCCCTTGCAGGGTCCAGGTACCACCACCACAGGCCGATGGCCACGGCAGCCACCAGCGAGAACAGCAGAAACCACTGCGAGGCCCGGTCGGCGATTTCGGCCAGGCGCGGTTTTTCGGTCTGGGCGCGTTCCAGCAGGCGGACGATGGCCGATAGCCGCGAATCGTGGCCGAGGGCTTCGACTTCCACGTTCAGGGTGCTTTCGACATTCAGCGTACCGCCGGTGACCCGCTCGCCCACGCGGCGCGGTTGCGGCAGGTATTCGCCGGTCAGCAGCGACTCGTCGATGCTGGAGCGGCCTTCGACGATGCGCCCGTCGGCGGGGATAACCGCGCCGGGCAGCACCTGCACCGTGTCACCGCAGTGCAGCTCGCTGAGCAGAATGCGCTCGCTGCGGCCGAGGGCGTCCAGGCGCAGGCACGAGGCCGGCAGCAGGTTGACCAGCTGCGCGGTGGCCGCAGCCGTGCGTTCGCGGGCACGGCGCTCCAGGTAGCGGCCGGTGAGCAGGAACAGGGCGAACATGCCCACGGTGTCGAAATACAGCTCACCGCTGCCGGTGATCGCGGTCCAGATGCCGGCGCCGAAAGCCAGGGCGATGGCCAGCGACACCGAAACATCCATGGTCAGGTGGCGTGTGCGCAGGTCGCGTGCTGCGCCTTTGAAGAACGGCGCGCAGCTGTAGAAGACGATGGGGATGGTCAGGAACAGGGCCACCCAGCGCAGGATGGTGTGCAGTTCGGGTGACAGGTCGATGTTGAATTCCGGCCAGGTGGCCATGGTCGCCATCATTGCCTGGAACCACAGCAGCCCGGCCACGCCCAGGCGGCGCAAAGCGCTACGGTTCTCTTGGGCCAGTTGCTCGGCGGCCTTATCGGGCTGGTAGGGGTGGGCGGCGTAACCGATCTGGCGCAACTCGGCGAGCAGGTGTGACAGCGGCAGTTGCTTGTCGTCCCAGCTCAGCAGCAGGCGGTGGTTGGACAGGTTAAGGCGCGCCTCGGCGACGCCGGGCAGGTTGCGCAGGTGCTTTTCGATCAGCCAGCCGCAGGCGGCGCAGCTGATGCCTTCGACCAGCAGGGTAGTTTCGGCCAGCTCGCCCTGGTGGCGGACGAAGGTTTGCTGCACATCGCTGCGGTCGTACAGGGCCAGTTCGTCCTGCAACTGCCTGGGCAGGGCCTCGGGGTTGGCGCTGTTGTCACTGCGGTGCTGGTAGTAGTGCTCCAGGCCACCGGCGACGATCGACTCGGCCACCGCCTGGCAGCCGGGGCAGCAGAACTGCCGGGGCTCGCCGAGGACCACGGCGGTAAAGCGGCTGCCGGCGGGGACGGGCAGGGCGCAGTGGTAGCAGGGGGTGGGCTGGGTCATAAGGTAAGCACGACTGCTCAGGCAGATATGAAACCCTGTGGGAGCGGGCGTGCCCGCGAAAGCGTCAGGCCTGAAAACACCTTTGGCTGAGCTACCGCATTCGCGGGCATGCCCGCTCCCACAGGGATTTGCGATGTTGCTACTGTTGGTGCTCGGCACCTTGCAGGGCTTCGTCACCCAGCTGCAAGGTCACACCATGCTCCACTTTTTCCTCTTCGAACAAGCGCCACACCTGGCCACCTTCACTGCCCAGCAGCTCGACAAAGCGGCGCCCGTCGACCTTGTCCTCCAGCTGCCCCACATAGCGCCCCGCGTCGACCCTGCTCAGCAGTACCTTGCGGTCCTTCTCCGGCTGGGTGGGCGAAATCAGGTTCAGCTCCAGGTTTTGCGGGCCACTGCTGCCGGTCAGGCGCAGGTCCACTTCGCCGGTCAACTCGTCCAGGTGCACGGTGGCCTTCAGGCTCAGTTGCTGCGCCAGCAGTTCGCGGTCCAGCGAACGGTTGATGCCTTTGCCGGCCTCGTAGTAGTTGTCGTTCACCAGGTTGTCGGGGTTGCGCACGGCAATGCTGACCATGGTCAGGCTCAGGCACACCGAGGTGGTGAGGATGCCGATGATGATCCAGGGCCAGAGGTGCTTGTACCAGGGGCTGGCGGCGGTGGCGGCAGGCATTGTGCGTTATCTCTCTTAGCGGATCTGTGGGCCGATGAAGCGGCTCTTGGCTTCAACCTGGGCGTCGCTGTCGTCGGCGCTCTTGAGGGTGAAGGTGATTTCGTTGGTGGTCGATGGCAGTTTTTCGGGGGCAACCGACAGCTGCACGGGCAGGCTGACGATATCGCCGGCAGCCACGCGGATCTCGCGCTGGCCTTCAAGCTTGAGGTCCGGCAGGCCGGCAGCGTCCAGTACGTAGACGTGGTCGCGCTGGTCCTTGTTCATCACTTTCAGGCTGTACACGTTTTCGATCCGGCCTTGGGCGTTCTCGCGGTACAGCACGCGGTCCTTGCTGACGTCGAAGCCAACCAGCGAGCGGGTGGCGAAGGCAGTCGCAAGGCCAATGATCATCACCAGCAGCACTGCGGCATAGCCGATCAGGCGTGGGCGCAGCATGTGGGTTTTTTGCCCGGACAGGTTGTGTTCGGTGGTGTAGCTGATCAGCCCTTTGGGGTAGTTCATCTTGTCCATGATGCTGTCGCAGGCATCGATGCAAGCGGCGCAACCGATGCACTCGATCTGCAGGCCGTCACGGATGTCGATGCCGGTGGGGCAGACTTGAACGCACATTGTGCAGTCGATGCAGTCGCCCAGGCCTTGGGCCTTGTAGTCGGTATCTTTTTTACGTGGCCCGCGGGTTTCGCCACGACGCGGGTCGTAGGACACGATCAGCGTGTCCTTGTCGAACATCACGCTCTGGAAGCGTGCATAGGGGCACATGTACACGCACACCTGCTCGCGCAGCCAGCCGGCGTTGCCGTAGGTGGCGAGTGTGAAGAAGCCGACCCAGAAGTAGGCCCAGCCATCGGCCTGACCGGTGAAGAATTCGATGACCAGCTCGCGGATGGGCGAGAAATAGCCGACAAAGGTCATGCCGGTGACAAAGCCGATCAGCAGCCACAGGCTGTGCTTGGCAAACTTGCGCAGGAACTTGTTGCCGCTCATGGGGGCTTTGTCGAGCTTCATGCGCTGGTTGCGGTCGCCTTCCGTGACCTTTTCGCACCACATGAAAATCCACGTCCACACGCTTTGCGGGCAGGTGTAGCCGCACCATACGCGGCCTGCGTACACGGTGACGAAGAACAGGCCGAAGGCGGCGACGATCAGGATGCCCGACAGCAGGATGAAGTCCTGTGGCCAGATGGTGGCGCCGAAGATGTAGAACTTGCGCTCGGGCAGGTTCCACCATACGGCCTGGTGGCCCCCCCAGTTCAGCCACACGGTGCCGAAGTACAGCAGAAACAGCACAGCACCGCCGACCATGCGCAGGCGACGGAACAGGCCGGTGAAGGCGCGGGTGTAGATTTTTTCCCGGGAGGCGTAGAGGTCGACGGAATCCTTCCCTTTGCTGGCAGGCGGGGTCACATCATGTACCGGAATTTGCTTGCTCATCATCAAGTCCCACGGCAGTGGAGAAACGCCGCGGCCAGTGCGTGCCGGCCGCAGTCTCGCGCAATCTGCTAGCGCTCTGCGGTCCATGATACGCCGCTGATGGCAGTATGGGGCCGCACTGCGACCTTTAGTCGCGTTGGGTTCGTGGTGTGAATCGTGTTATGGCGGGTGTCAATTGATCCAGGTCATCAGCCTGCCAGAAATGCACTGGCTGTACCGGCCTCTTCGCGGGCTTGCCCGCTCCCACAGGAACTACACCGAACTCAAGAATGGTGACGACCTGTGGGAGCGGGCAAGCCCGCGAAGAGGCCAGGCCTGCTTACTCAGCCTTGGCCTGCGCCTGGTCCCGTTGCGAAAGGCTGTAAACATACGCCGCCAGCAAATGCACCTTGTCGTTACCCTGCAGCTGTTCCTGCGCCGGCATCTGCCCTTGGCGACCATAGCGAATGGTCTGCTGCAGCTGGGCAAAGCTCGAACCGTAGATGAACGCCTGTGGGTGGGTCAGGTTCGGTGCACCCATGGCTGGGGTACCTTTGCCTTCTGGCCCGTGGCAGGCCACGCAGTTGGCGGCGAAGATCTTCTGGCCGTTCTCGGCGTCGGCCTTCGCGCCCTCAGGCAGGGTGCGGCCATCGAGCTTGCTGACCACGAATGCCGCCACGTCGGCCACGCCCTGATCACCGATCACTTCGGCCCAGGCTGGCATCACGCCGTGGCGGCCGCCCATGATGGTGGTCTTGATGGTTTCCGGCTCGCCGCCCCAGCGCCAGTCGTTGTCGGTCAGGTTGGGGAAGCCGAAGGCGCCCTTGGCGTCGGAACCGTGGCATACCGAGCAGTTGGAAGCGAACAGTCGCGCGCCCATTTTCAGTGCCTGCGGGTCCTTGGCCACCTCTTCGATGGGCATGGCGGCGAACTTGGCGAAGATCGGCCCGAAGCGGGCGTCGGCCTTGGCCATTTCCTTTTCCCACTCGTGCACGCCGGTCCAGCCCGGCTGGCCGTTGGAAAACTCGGTCTGCTTGTCGTTATCCAGGTACGAGTAGCCCGGCAGGATGCCTTTCCAGTTGCCCAGGCCCGGGTACAGCACCAGGTAGCCGAGCGCAAAGATGATGGTGCCGACGAACAGCCAGAACCACCATTTTGGCAGCGGGTTGTCGTATTCCTCGATGCCATCGAAGGCATGCCCGACGGTTTCGTCGGTGACCTCTTCACGCTGGCCCTTGCGGGTCGACAGCAGCAGCCAGGTCAACGAGAAGATGGTGCCCAGGGTCAGGACGGTAACGTACAGACTCCAGAAGGTTGTCATTGTTTTTTGCTCCCAGAAGCTTTTGCTTGCTCGACGTGCCGGGTGGCCTCGGGGTCATCCGCGAAGGGCAGTTGGGTCGCTTCGTCGAAGTCCTTTTTACGCCGTGGGTTGAACACCCACAGCGCCAGGCCCACGAAGGCCACCATCACCACGACGGTGCCCAGGCCGCGAATCATCCCGATATCCATCAGCGTCACCGTTTGCTCTTGATGATGGTGCCAAGACCCTGCAGGTACGCGACGATGGCGTCCATTTCGGTCTTGCCCTTGACCGCGTCAGCCGCGCCGGCAATGTCGGCATCGGTGTACGGGGTACCGAGTGTGCGCAGCACCTCCAGCTTCTTCGCGGTGTCCTTGCCATCGAGCTTGTTCTCGACCAGCCATGGGTAGGACGGCATCTTCGATTCCGGTACCACGTTGCGCGGGTTGTACAGGTGCGCACGGTGCCAGTCATCGGAGTAGCGGCCGCCAACGCGGGCCAGGTCCGGCCCTGTACGCTTGGAGCCCCACAGGAACGGGTGGTCCCACACGCTCTCGCCAGCTACCGAGTAGTGGCCGTAGCGCTCGGTTTCGGCGCGGAACGGGCGGATCATCTGCGAATGGCAGCCTACGCAGCCCTCGCGGATGTAGATATCACGGCCTTCCACCTCCAACGCGGTGCGCGGCTTCATGCCTTCGACCGGCTTGTTGGTGACGTCCTGGAAAAACAGCGGGACGATCTGGGTCAGGCCACCGACGCTGACGGCGATGACCATGAAGAAGGCCAGCAGGCCTATGTTCTTCTCGACGGCTTCATGCTTCATCAGTGCGCTCCCACAACGACGATCTTGGCGGCTTCCTCAGCCTGTACCGGGTTGGCGGCACGTACGGTACGGAACACGTTATAGGCCATCAGCAGCATGCCGCTGGCGAAGAACGCACCGCCCAGGGCGCGGACGATATAGCCAGGGTGGCTGGCCTGCAGGGCTTCGACGAAGGAGTAGGTGAGGGTGCCGTCATCGTTGATGGCGCGCCACATCAGGCCTTGGGTAATGCCGTTGACCCACATCGAGGCGATGTACAGCACGGTGCCGATGGTGGCCAGCCAGAAGTGCGCGTTGATCAGCCCGATGCTGTGCATCTGCTCGCGGCCGTAGAGTTTCGGGATCATGTGGTACACGGCGCCGATCGAGATCATTGCCACCCAGCCGAGGGCACCGGCGTGGACGTGGCCGATGGTCCAGTCGGTGTAGTGCGACAGGGAGTTCACGGTCTTGATGGCCATCATCGGGCCTTCGAAGGTGGACATGCCGTAGAACGCCAGCGAAACGACCAAAAAGCGCAGGATCGGGTCGGTGCGCAGTTTGTGCCAGGCACCGGACAGGGTCATCATGCCGTTGATCATGCCGCCCCAGCTGGGTGCCAGCAGGATGATCGACATCACCATGCCCAGCGACTGCGCCCAGTCGGGCAGTGCGGTGTAGTGCAGGTGGTGCGGGCCTGCCCAGATGTACAGGGTGATCAGCGCCCAGAAGTGCACGATGGACAGGCGATACGAGTAGATCGGCCGCTCGGCCTGCTTGGGTACGAAGTAGTACATCATCCCCAAGAAGCCGGTGGTGAGGAAGAAGCCCACGGCGTTGTGGCCGTACCACCACTGGATCATCGCGTCGGTGGCACCGGCGTAGGCCGAGTACGACTTGAACAGGCTGACCGGCAGCGAGATGTGGTTGACGATGTGCAGCATCGCGGTGACCACGATGAAGGCGCCGTAGAACCAGTTGCCGACATAGATGTGCTTGGTCTTGCGCTTGACGATGGTGCCGAAGAACACCAGCC
>Ga0308157_10003623_pt1 | contig 22051 bp, 21 predicted proteins | sample PhyBR1_FD_201035 | JGI IMG/M metagenome (GOLD analysis project Ga0308157, IMG submission 201035) | Phyllosphere microbial communities from UC Gill Tract Community Farm, Albany, California, United States - DLSLB.R1 | ecosystem: Host-associated > Plants > Phyllosphere > Unclassified | place: USA...
TTATTACGTTTATAATTGCCAATCGACCAGCACCCGCGGGCAGTATCTGCCGGCGTTAATGACTAAGGGCAACGAATGAAGAACACGTTCAAACCGATAAAATTTATAAGCATCGCACTCCTGGCAGTCGCACCATGCCTTGCTCATGCAGCCAGTAATTATCCAGACAAACCCATTAGCATTGTGGTCCCTTATGCAGCAGGCGGCTCTACAGACCTGATCGGACGCGCGCTGGGCGAAAGCATGGGGCGATATCTGAAACAAACAATCGTTATCGAAAACAAACCGGGTGCGGCAGGCTCCATGGGCGCGCAGGAAATGGTGCGGACCCGACCCGATGGCTACAAATTGACACTGGCGCCCCATGGTATTTTCAGGCAACCCTATCTGCAAAAGACCCGCTATGATCCAATCAAGGACCTGACCTATATTGCATCGTTTTCAACCTATGACTTTGCTCTTGTGGTGGACGCCAAATCACCCTTGAAAACCGTCAAGGAATTTGTCGACTATGCCAAGCAGCATCCCGACGAGATCAGCGTTGGCACACCCGGGCGCTTTACCGGCAACCAGATGGTCATGGTAGAGCTGGGCAATGCCACCGGCGCCAAATTAACGCACGTTCCATACAAGGGCGATGCCGAGGCGATCACCGCACTGCTGGGCGGCCATATCAAAGCGGCCATCACCACCAATAGCATCCTGCCCTATATGGAAGCGGGAACCGTCCGTGTTCTGGGGGTCGCTTCCAAGGAGCGGCTCAAAGCATTCGACGGCGTCCCCACGTTCACTGAAGCCGGCTATCCTGTCGTCATCCCCTCCCCTCTGGGGCTGGCCGGGCCAAAAGGCTTGCCTTCCGAAATCGTGGAAAAACTGGATGCAGCGGTTGCTGCAGCAGTCAAGGATCCGGTATTTTTGAAAGCCATCGGCGCCTACGGGATTCAGACTTATTACATGAATCACACGCAGTACGCCGAGTTTGCTGTAAAAACGTTCGCCGAGGAAAAGGATATTGTGGGCAAAATGAACGAGGACAATAAGTGAACGCCATGAACCTGATTGACGATCGGCGCTGACGCCGACTTCAATCGGTATCGTTGTGTCGCCCTGCCCGTCATGAGAATGGGCGGGGTATTGAACCAGATAAGCTGCTCGCCCCCTATTGGTTCAGGCTGCCTGCGCATACTGGTCTACATCGGGGAATGCACAACTGTGATTCCCATAATAGTACCGATCCACTGCAACGAGCGCCTCGGATACATTAAGATCCAAAACTACCTGCGAGCTTGCAACAGGTGGAATGAACGCCAATGATTTCTGGGTCTGCACCATCGCCACCACCGGTATGCCCAGAGCCGCAGCCATATGCATCGGTCCGGAATCGGGCGTCACCATGACACGCGCCTGAGCCAGCATCGCGGCAAATATCCTCAACGACTTGGGTGGACAAAGCGTGCCTAGCGGCAATGCCTGGAGCGCCTGCTGCAAGTGGGGAATCATCGCCTTTTCTTCGGGACCAACAAAAACCACGAACCGCTTGCCTGCTTGATCCAGTTCTCTTATCAACGCCAGCCAGAATAACAGGGGGCAGACCTTGTCTGCATGACCACCCACAAAAACAGCAACGAACGATGCTGCCTGGCTATCACCGCTTACCACCAAGCCCAGGGCCTGCAATTGGCTGAGCGCCACTGCCTGTTCCTGGTCCGATACAATGAGCTGGGTACTGACTGGGCCAACCGCTCCCAACGCGCGCGAGAATGCAGTGCCTGCGTCGTAAGCTTGGATAATGGGATCCTTGACCTTGATGTCATACCAAGCGGCATCGCTCTTTGGCTTTCCCATCACGTAGCGGGCGCCCAGTAGCGTCGAGACCAGCACGCCACTCAAAGAGCTGGGCGCCAGTTGCACCGCCAGATCGTAGCGTCTCGTCCGCAGGTAGCGCAAAATGGCCAGGGCACGCCAAGGCTGCAGGATCGCAGACCTGGTCAGTGCAATGACATGATCGACCGGCAGATTCGCAAACAGCGCCGCTGTCTTGTTTGTAACGAGAAAGTCTATTTCCGCGTCCGGAAACCGCTCTTTTAGCGGTGCGATAACGGCAGTGCTCAGGATCGCATTGCCAATACGATAGTTAGGGCGAACAACAATAATCCTGGAAACACCGCGCAACGCGGTAACCGGTGTATCTTGCCTGACCCCCGAAGAGCTATCCAGCACCGAGAAAATGGATTTCCTGACGATTTTCTCTGTTTTTTTAGCAATCCGCTTCAGTGCGATTTTCGGTGCTGCAACCAGGGCTTTTACATCGAACCACCCTCGGGCCATTTCGATGGCTTCCTGCTGCTTGTCGACCATAGCACATCCCTCACTTCATAGGCGAACCGGGCGTGCGTGTCACGCCCTTGCTGGTACATGGATCGCAGTGATGGCATCGGCGTTGCCCCCGAAACTTCATTTGCGTCTTGAGTTGGGGACAATATACGCTTGGTTTATTGCACTTTTAAGATAGACGGCTACCAGGTCTTTGCTGACAGGCCAACAAATGTATGTTGCATTCCGAACCACATTGGGCAAGATTGCCGCAAGAGGATGGGTACAGATTGGACACGACATGATCGCTCACTGTTGCTTTTATTGTTCAGAACCAGAATAATCCAAACAGACACAACTAAAATAAGCAAGGAGTAGACATGAAATTATTTCCATCATTGTTATTGGGAATGTGCTGCGTTGCACCAATGAGTGCGGCGAACGCCCAGGACAAACCTATTGTTCAATTTATAGCGACTGGCGGCACCATCGCCATGAAAGTGGATCCGGTTACCAAAGGGGTAGTGCCCGTCATTACCGGCGATGATTTGCTGCAGACCGTTCCGGACGTGTCCAAATACGCTCGAATTGAAGTCAATAATTTTTCCAAGATGTCTGCCAACTACATTACGGTGGATTGGTGGATTCGTTTAACCCAGGCTGTTGACAATGCACTGGCTCGCCCTGACGTGGCCGGTGTCGTGATAGCACAGGGTACTGATACCATGGACGAAACCGCCTACTGGCTTGATTTGACGGTCAAATCGAATAAGCCGGTAGTGATGATCGGTGCTCAGCGCAACGCATCTTCGTCTGACTTTGATGGACCCCGCAATTTGCTGAACGCGGTGCGCATTGCCGTTGATGAGCAAGCCAAAGACAAAGGAGTCATGGTTGCGATGAACAATCAGATCAACGCGGCCCGACATGTCACAAAAACGCACACTGCCAATGTGGAAACCTTCAAATCGGGTGATTTCGGTTTTCTTGGCGAAGTCTGGGATGATCGTGTTATTTTTTCGAATGCACCATTACGCCGCCAACATATTGATATCAGCGCCAAGGCAGAAGACTTCCCCAAGGTCGATATTTTCCAGATGTACGCCGAAGCCGATGGAAAATACATTAAATATGCCGTGGACACCGGGGCAAAAGGGATCGTGATCCAGGCAGTAGGCATGGGAAATATGAACGTTTCCATGTTCGAAGGCGTCAAGTATGCGCTGGCAAAGCAGGTCCCAGTTGTCATTTCCACGCGCGTTCCCAACGGTCGAACGTTGCCCGTCTACGGCTTTGATGGGGGAGGCAAAACGACCTATGATGCCGGCGCGGTCATGGCCGGTGGCCGCAGCCCTCAAAAAGCGCGAATTTTGTTGATGCTTGCTATCCAGGACGGCAAAACATCAACGGAGCAATTACGCACGCTCTTTGATCAGTAAGAAGCCGGCCCTACCCCCGGCGGCGCCGGGTCCTCCGGTAGCGGCGTGAATTCTTTATCGTCTGCGTCCGGCAGCTTCATCCTTCCAGCCTTCCAGTCCGATGCCGCCTGCGCCAGCCGCTCCTTTGAGGAGGACACGAAATTCCAGTAAAGGAACCGCTCGCCTAGCGGCTCCCCGCCCAGCACCATCACTGCAGACTGCTCCACGGCTCGCACGCTGGAGGCTGCCGCCCCTAGCACCAGCATTCTGCCGGCCTCGTAGCGAGTACCATCCATCTCCACCGCTCCGGTCGCAATGTAGATCGCCCGTTCCTTGTGTCCGCCTGGTATCTCGGCGGTCGCGCCCGGCACCATGTCCAGATGAGCGTAGAACAGCGGCGAATGCGTCTCGGCGCTGGCAGTCAGGCCATAAGCACTGCCGGCAATGAGCTGTCCGACCACGCCCGCATCGTTCCATTGCGGCAAATCGCTGCCGGAATGATGGGAAAAGGTCGGGGCGATCTCTTCCAACTCGGTCGGCAGCGCAACCCAGGCCTGGATGCCATGCAGGTGATCGCCCTGCGCCCGTGCACGCTCGAACCGCTCGCTATGCGTGATGCCACGGCCCGCGGTCATCCAGTTTACTTCTTGCGGCCGGACCACCTGCTCATAGCCCAGGCTGTCACGATGCATCACTTCGCCGGCAAACAGGTAAGTGACCGTCGCAAGACCGATATGCGGATGGGGACGCACGTCAAGGCTGCGATCTATGCCTGGCGCCAGATCGAGCGGCCCCATGTGGTCGAAGAAGATAAAGGGCCCCACCATGCGCTGCTTTGCAAACGGCAATACGCGGCCAACTTCCAATCCGCCGCCAAGGTTGCGACGTCGCTGTTCAATGACCATTTCAATCATGTTGTGTCTCCTGCTTGCTCGTCGCCCGGACCATCCGTGCGACCTCCGTGTTCAAAATCAATGCCCCGAGGCCTTCAGGCTCGACCGCTTCCGGGCAATCTGGGTTCTGTGTGGGGTTCCCGTTCAAATTTCTCTCTTTCATTCAAATAGTATCAGAGTGGTCTCAACAGATGGCGCACGACAGGCGGTTGATTGCCGATGTGAAACGCATTCAACAGTTCCTGATCCAGTGCATCGCTATGGGTCACCCTCGCATGCTGGCGCTGATGCTCAACCCAGCTTTCCACGATGAATGCCTCGACCACCCTACCCGGCTCGGCAACGTCCTCCCAGACATCCCAGCGGATTGCGCCATCGCGATAGCGCGTCACGCGAAAATCACGCAGGGCGGCGATGAACGCAGCCTGTTGTTCAGCAGCGACCCGGTATTCGATCTCGATCAGGACGGGGCCGCGGTCAGCAGCAAGCGGGATGGCCACGACAGGTTCAGCCCAATGATTCGAGGGCGCCAGATCGGTGGTGGAATCTTTCGGCAGCCGCCAGCGCAGGGCCAGCAGGATCGCCAGCGTCTGGCCGACGGCAGCGATGGTCAGGGCGCCGGTAACGCCCACGCTGCTGGCAAGCGTACCCCACAGGATACTGCCGCCAGTCATGGCCCCTTGAAACACCAGCAGATAAACCGCGAGCGCCCGTGCCTTGACCCAACCGGGCGAGGCCATTTGCGCCGCGACGTTGAGCGAGGTGAGCATGCCGATCCAGGCAAGGCCCGCAACCACCATCACTGCCCCGGCCACCCAGGCATTGGGCGCCAGCGCCAGTGCGAGGGTCGCTGCCGCGAACAGTAGTGTCGCCCAAATCGAGATTGTGTTTGACGCTACCTTCTTGCGCAGCTTCTTGAGCAACAATGCACCGACAACAGCACCTGCGCCCATGCAGGCAAGAAGGCCACCATATCCAGCCGCATCAAGTCCCAGTTCGCGACGACCCACCAGCGGCAGCATCGCCCAAAGAGCACTGCTGAACAGGAAGAAGCCCAGGGTGCGGATCAGCACCAGCCGCATCGCGGGGGACCGCCGCGCATAACGATAGCCGGCCCGAAGCGCGCCGAAGAAATGTTCGGATGGCAAGCTCTGTAGGGTTGTGGCACGTTTCCATGTGACAAGCACGATCAGTACCGCCAAAACCGACACGGCATTGAGCGCGAAGACCGCTGGTACGCCGGCCATCGCAACAATCACCCCGCCAAGCGCCGGCCCTATCGCACGTGAGATGTTAACGCCGAGACTGTTGAGCGCTACCGCATCGGGTAAGGCGGCCTTGTCGACCAGTTCTGGGACGATGGCCTGAAACACCGGCGCGCTGAACGCCGCCGCCACGCCCAGAACACAGGTGGCGGCCAGCAGCACCCACGGGGTAGTCAACCCTTGAATCGTCAGGAAGGCCAGAATGGCTGCGGAAGCCAGCCCCAAGACCTGTGCGGCCAATAGCATCTTGCGGCGATCGACGATGTCGGCCAGCGCCCCGGCCGGCAGCGCCAGCAGGAACATTGGCAGGGTCGTGGCGGCCTGCACCAGCGCCACCAGCAGTGGGCTGGGCGAAAGCGAAGTCATCAGCCATCCCGCACCGACATCATGCATCCAGGTGCCGATATTGGAAATAATCGTGGCGATCCACAGCGCCCGAAAGATCGGGAAGCTCAGTGGACTTTTCGCCGGGGTGGACGTGTCAGTGGCGGTCATAGTGGCTCCTTTAGAGCGAGAAACAGACTTGGTCGGTATGTTGAAAACATGGATAGATGCGCTATACCGCCCAGCATCCGCAGCCGAAAGCACCCCAGAATGTCCCGGCGTTGGTGGCGGGAACATGCGCCCCAAGCGCAGCGACATGATCGTGCCCATGCACGGCGCAAGCACTGCTGCAGCCGCAATGCAGCGCCAGTTTGGCTTGCGCTTCAGGCGTTTTGTGATAACCACCGAAGGTGGCGACGGGCGACCAATCGGGCATTGGCATGGGTAACGCGGGGGCAAGCGGACCATAATCGCCCTCGCCATGCACGACCTTGCCGCCCAATACCGTCAGGACCGAGCGCAGATGCACAATCTCGGCCTCGGGCACAGAGAAATAATCGTCCGACAGCAGGGCAAAATCGGCCAATTGCCCGGCCTTGATCTGGCCCTTCTTGCCCTGTTCGTTGGAAAACCAGGTATTTGCCTCGGTCCAGAGCCTGAGCGCGGTTTCACGATCAAGCCGGTTGGCGGCAGGGTAAAGCCGTGTACCGCCCAACGTCTGCGAGGTCACCAGCCAGGACAGCGACACCCAAGGATTATAGCTGGCCACCCGGGTCGCATCGGTGCCGGCCCCAACAGGCAGGCCCGCCTCCAGCATCTTCCTGATCGGCGGGGTGGACTCGGCAGCCTTCGCGCCGTAGCGCTCAATGAAATACTCGCCCTGATACATCATCCGGTGCTGCACCGCGATGCCGCCGCCTAGCGCGGCGATCCGGTCGATCGAACGATCGCTGATCGTCTCGGCATGATCAAAGAACCAGTTGATGCCCTGCAAGGGTACGTCCCGGTTCACCTTCTCGAAGACGTCGAGCGCACGGGAGATCGTCTCGTCATAGGTGGCATGCATTCGCCACGGCCAGCGGTTCGCGGCCAACAGGCGGATCACTGGCTCCAGATCAGCCTCCATGTTCGGCGGCATCTCGGGGCGGTCAACGCGAAAATCCTCAAAATCGGCGGCCGAATAGACCAGCATCTCGCCCGCGCCATTATGGCGATACGTGTTATCGCCCTGCCCCGGGCTGATTTGCTTGGCCCAGGAAGCAAAATCGGACAGCTCCTCTTTCGGCTTCTGGGTAAAGAGGTTATAGCTGATCCGTACCGTCATCTGGCCATCCTGATGCAGCTTTTCAATGATCGCGTAGTCATCGGGATAGTTCTGGAACCCGCCGCCCGCGTCGATGACCGAGGTGACACCGAGGCTGTTTAACTCGCGCATAAAATGCCGCGAGGAGTTGGCCTGATAATCCGGATCGAGCTTCGGGCCTTTGGCCAGCGTCGAATAGAGGATCGTCGCGTTGGGCTGTGCCAGCAGCAGGCCTGTCGGATTGCCCTTCGCATCGCGCATGATCTGGCCGCCGGGTGGGTTCGGTGTTTCCTTCCCATAGCCGACGACGCGCAAAGCGGCAGCGTTCAATAGTGCCCGATCATAAAGGTGCATGATGAAGACCGGCGTATCGGGGGCCACAGCGTTCAGTTCGTCAAGCGTGGGCAGGCGCTTTTCCGCGAACTGGTGCTCAGTGAAGCCACCCACCACGCGCACCCATTGTGGTGCGGGCGTGCAGTCCACCTGACGCTTGAGCATCGCCATCGCCTCGGCGAGCGAAGGCACGCCGTCCCAACGCAGCTCCATGTTGTAATTGAGACCGCCGCGAATGATATGGGTGTGGCTATCGATCAGCCCGGGAATCAGACGGCGGCCCTTTGCGTCGATGATTTCAGCTCCGGGCATGGCGGCGCGGATCTCAGCCTGCGATCCTACGGCGAAGAATTTGCCGTCGCGGATGGCGACCGCCTCTGCGCAGGGGCTGCCCCGGTCAAGTGTGGTGACCTTGGCGTTGATGATGATCATGTCTTTCCGGGACATCCGGTTCTCCATAACGGTTAAGGTGATTGGGCAGGTCAGACTACTTCGTCACAAGTCGGGGGACGGGTCTTGGGCGAGATCCACCCAGGCGACAAGCAGGAATCCCCCGATGAGACCGAGATGTTCGAAAAAGGCATTGGCATCCGCGTGCCTGGCCTTGCCTGCCGGTTGCTCCCAGAACCGCAGCACGATCAGGGTGGACACAAGTGTGAACCCGGCCAGGGTCAGCGCACCCAGCCAGCGCAGCAGACCCGTTAATATCAACACAGAGGCGCCTAGTTCCAGCACGATTACCAGAACGGCAAACAAAGCGGGCGGGGTCAGGCGAAAGTGGGCCATCTCAGCGAGGGCGCCAGGAAAATCGCTCAGCTTGACCAGACCGCCCTGGATATAGGCCGCGCACAATCCCAGATGTGCAAGAAACAGAATCGCGATCGACAATGCGCCACCCGCTTCAATGCTGAATGACATCGGCCCACTCCGGGTGCTTCAGTGACTGCGCCCGCACGAAGGGGCACAGCGGCACAATGCGGTATGCCTTGGTGCGGGCATCGGCGATCAGGGCCTCGACCAGCGCCGAAGCGGCGCCTGTGCCGCGCATCGCATCGGGAACAAAGGTATGGTCAGCGATGACCAGCACACCGGACACCTTCGAGATGGCCAGTTCACCCTCTCCTTCAATATCATTGATACGAGCGACAAAGCGACCCTTCTGGCCTTTATCCTCGTATGAAATCCGAACCGCAGGTTTCTCGGTCATTGCAACCTCTGTGAATTTGAATAGATAGGGTGACCACACACCGATCGGCAAGCGCCACCCCAGGACTGACTCAGGCTGCCGGATTGGGTCCGATGGTCTCGCCGTGCTCGACACGCTCCGGGGCCTTGTGAACCATGGTGTAGGCGTAATCGGCGCCGATACCGTACGCGCCCGAATGCGCTTTGACGATGTCGAGCGTGGCGTCATAGGTCTCCTTGCGGGCCCAGTCGCGCTGCCATTCCAACAGCACCTGCTGCCAGGTCACCGGCACCACGCCTACCTGTATCATCCGGTCCATCGCATATTCATGCGCCTCAACCGAAGTGCCGCCCGAGGCGTCGGCCACCATGTAGATCTCATAATCGGTGTCCTTCAGGCACGACAGCGCGAAGCTCAGGTTGCAGACCTCGGTCCACAGCCCCGAGACAACTACCTTCTTGCGACCCTGCGCGGCATTGACAGCCAGCGCATCGCGCACGTTCTGGTCATCCCACGAATTCATAGAGCTGCGTTCCAACAGCTTGTTATCTGGGAATACGGCCAGCAGTTCCGGATAAGTGTGGCCGGAAAAGCTGAGCGTCTCGACCGTAGTGATGGTCGTGGGCACGTCGAAGGCTTTGGCGGATTTAGCCAGCGCGACGACATTATTCTTCAGCGCCTGACGGTCGATCGACTGAACGCCGAAAGCCATCTGTGGCTGCTGGTCGATGAAAATAAGCTGGCTGTTCTGCGGGGTAAGCAGTTCAAGTTTACTGGACATAGGAAATCTCTCTTGATGGTTGGATACAGGATATGCCTCAGGGGACATCGTGGCGCACTGCCTGATGGTGTCAGACGACGCGCTTCAAAATATGCGCGAACTCCCGCCTCTCAACGTTACTATCACCATTTTCGTGAAAGTGCTGAATGTGTGGGCCGTGTTCGTGATGCTTGGCCTGAGCCTCGGTGGACGACCACTCCTCCACAAATACGAAACGCCCTGGCTCGCCCTGGTCTTCGTACAGGTCATAACGGATATTGCCGTCCTCGTTGCGCGACGGCTCGACCAGAACGGACAGATCGCGGCGCAATTGGTCCTCCTTGCCTGCCTTGGCCTTGAGCCCAACGACAATGAATAAATCGCTCATTCGTTTTTCCTTGCAGAGTGTTTGGTGGTGGTCGAGATTGCGACCAACCACCAGCAGATGTAAGACGTTCGCTTACTTCTTGGCTGCACCCTCTGCTGCCTTTTCTACGTTGAAACCGTCAAAGTTGTCGAACACGCCCATGAAGCCAGGCACCGTCGCCTCGCGGGCCCAGTCGCGCTGCAGCTCGCAGTACATCTGCACTCGGCTAATGAGCTTTGCGCCTGCCTGCTCGATGCGGCGCAATGCTGCTTCATGCGCGGCAAGGGAGGTGCCGCCGACCGCATCGATCGGTACATAGACCTCGTAGCCTTCCTGGATCGCGTCAAGCGCAGGAAAGGTCAGGCACGCTTCGGTCCAAAGCGCGGTCATGATGAGCTTGCGGCGACCCACCGCTTTTACCGCTTCCTTGAAACCGGTGTCCTCCCAGCTGTTGATCGAGGTACGGTCGTAGGTCGGCAGGTGGCCGAGCACAGCCTGCAGTTCCTGGATCGGCGGCTTGTTGAGACCCGTCGCGATATTGACTGTCGAGTGAATGATCGGCAGGTTGAAATTGACGGCCGCCTTGGCGGTGCTCACGATGTTGAACACCAGCTCGTCGCGCGGCATTGAGCGAATCGATGAGACCTGGATCGGCTGGTAGTCGATAATGATGAACGCCGCGTTCTCGGGCGTCAGCAGTTGGTCGGTTTGTGGATTGCGGATAATTTCACTTGTCATAATATTCTCTGTCGCTGTAAAGGGGATTGGATTTCCGGGAATAGGTGCCAGTGGCACCATTGCTTGCAAGCAGTAATGTGCAGTTTCCAAGCTCGATAAGGTAGTGCTATTCTGTGGCCAGCTGCGTTGCAGAAACAGGAACGCTGAATGCACATCGAAGAACTACTGACATTCGTTGACGTTGGGGGAGTTTGCCTATTCAACAAATCAATGATGGGCGGCAGCATCAACCAAAATCAACTCAGCATCCGCATGCGCAGTTATCCTGACAATATTCTCATCATGAATTGCCACGCCATCGCCGGCGCTCAGCCTGATGCCGTTTATCTCTATGGTTCCAACAGCCGGCACCAAATAGCCATATCGGTGCGCATCAGAAAATTGATACTCAACTGTTTCACCCGCTCTGACTGTGGCACCTGACACACGGGCATCGCTTCGAATTGGCAACGCATCTTCATCCTCTTCGAAGCCGCTTGCAAGCGCCACAAATCGGTTCGTACGGCCGTGCTTCGGGAAGGGTTTCGTGCCCCAGGATGGCGGCTGCCCATGTTGATTGGGCAGGATCAAGATCTGGAAAATGCGGGTTATCGTCGATTCCACGTTGTACTCAGAGTGCCTTATACCGGTTCCGGCACTCATCACCTGCACATCTCCGGCAACCGTACGGCCTTGATTACCCAGGTCGTCGCGATGCGTAATAGCGCCCTCGCGCACATACGTTATGATTTCCATATCCGCATGAGGATGCGGTGGAAACCCAGTGCCGGGTTGTATAATGTCGTCGTTCCAAACGCGTAGCGCGCCCCAGTTAACCCGCTTGGGGTCGTGGTAATGGGCAAATGAAAAATGATGTTTGGCATTAAGCCATCCATGATTTGCGCCACCTAAGCTGTCAAAAGGTCGGTATTCGATCATAAGTCCTTCCTGAGCGCCTGCAAGTATTTTTTCTTAGTGTAATCAGCATCGCCATCACCAGGAACACTCAGAATCGAATACCAACGTTTCCGTTTTTGATGTGTTGCCACCGCGCTTACTGTGCTCAAATCACGTGCATACTCACACATTTCCAGCGTCTGCCATAGACCGGCCCTGGATCTGCTAAAGGACATGGTTACTGCTCAAATGAAAAAGAAGCTACCCGACTTGGAGGCATGGGCAATTTTTGCCAAGGTTGCGGAAACCGGCTCATTCGCCCGTGCTGCAACTGAGCTTGGACTATCGCAAGCGACCGTTTCAAAAGCGATATCAAGGCTTGAAACTCGCATGAATGTCATGCTTGTTCAACGTACCTCACGCAGCGTGTCTTTAACTGACACAGGTCATGCTGCACTTGAGCGCGCCATCAATATTCTCGAGCATGGTGAGGCGGTAGAGGCGGACATTACAGAACAATCGACCAGCTTGCGTGGCTTGGTTCGGATATCGCTCCCGGTGTCTTTCGGCGTCAGCCGTCTATCACCCATCCTGTCGGATTTTCTCACTATGCATCCCGACATAGAACTGGATGTGGAATTCAGTGATCGGCAGGTAGACCTGATAGAAGAAAAATTTGATTTCGCCTTGCGTATTGCGACGTTGATCGATTCCACACTTCTGGCTCGACAGTTGTGCCAGGTACGAATCCTGTTAGTCGGCTCGCCTGCCTACTTCAAGCGCTACGGCAAGCCCCAACACCCCCGCGATATAGCCAATCATAAGACTTTAAAATACTCTTATACTCGCGGCAGAAAAGGCTGGCGATTTTTACATAAAGAGCACGGCGAGTTTACCCAGATCAGCCCCATTCAAATGAATGCTAACAATGCAGACGCATTACATTACGCCTTATTAGCAGGATTGGGGATGGCGCTTCAGCCAGAGTTTCTCGCTTGGGATGGATTACAGTCTGGTGCATTGGAAACAGCGATGGATGACTGGCAGGTCGAACCTCTGTCGCTTCATATTGTGGCCCCTCCTGGTCGCAGACGGCCCATTCGCGTTCAAGCCCTCATAGACTACATTCTACAGACGCTGACAAAAGAACCGTGGGCTCATTTTATAGAAGGCGCCCCGACTGGCACTGACCGGACACAGCCATTGAGCTAGATTTGTCGGTATCAGCAATGAGACTGAAAGGCCTCATGGGCAGGTGACATTGCGTACAATTTATTTAGCCATTCGAGTCTCAATCGGAGATCGCGTACACCTACGCTTTCTCTTCTAATAGTTCCACCCTGAGTCACTCTAGCAAAGACTCGATGTCTTTTCGCTCAGCAAAATCCGGGTGTTTAAAAATCGATATCGCTTGCGGCAAAAACACGCTTTCAGCGCATGGCTTTATCAAGGCTGCGCTGTCAACCAATCGCCCTGCCGTCCTAGCCCAACCCACGGCAATACCATGCCCTTCCACTGCAGCTTGTGGCATCATCGGGTAACTGTCGAAATAGCGACCTTTGGCGATGACCGCCTGTATGTTGATGTGGGGAGCGCGACCTGTTTTGGGCTCGGCGCCACCCACTCGAGCGCTTATGTGTTGTGTATCGCCATGCTTTGTTCTTCACCTCACTGGGCACTCCTGCACACAGGTGCAAGTCATATTCAGGAATATTACTTGAGCGCTCGTCCGTTCAGCGGCGGGCGCTAACCGGGAATGGATCAGTTGCCGATATATTCGTCGGTTGTATGAGCGGCTTGATAGACCGCCAGATCGCGTTGCACATCGCTGCGGTTGCTGGTACTTTTGATGCGAATAACAGGATATGCAGAGTTTTGCTCAGTGTTTTGTTCAACAACCAGATTTTCCTGCACTGGGCTGACGGCATTGTCAGGGAAAGGGTAGGAACTTTCTGAATTTGCGTGAGCTGCACCGGCAACAAAAACTGCACCGATAAAAAGGGCTGTGGGTAGTGTTTTCATGATTCTTAACTCCATTAATTGGTTGGGAAAATTCGTTTTTTTCTGCTTGCACCTTTCGGCGCGATGCGACATTCAGTAAGGAGGTTCAAGGCAACATGAGTAGTGTTTCGTCGCTTACGCATGACCCTCCTCCCCAGTACCGCGACTTTGCGCGGGATGTGCTAACCGTGTGCCAGCAAGCTTGCGCAGCGCGACATAGAACACTGGTGTGAGGAAAAGACCGAACACAGTCACACCCAGCATGCCGGAGAACACCGTCACGCCTGTAGCTATCCGCACCTCACTGCCCGCACCAGTACCGAGCAGCAAGGGGACAGAACCAGCGATAAACGCGACCGAGGTCATGATGATCGGGCGCAATCGAAGACGACAAGCTTCCAACGCAGCGTCGACCGTGCCCTTGCCGCTGATCTCCAACTCACGCGCAAATTCCACAATCAGGATCGCGTTTTTGCAGGCCAGCCCTATCAGGACCACCAGGCCAACCTGTACAAACACATTATTGTCACCGCCACTAAGCCACACACCCAGTAGCGCGGCGCAGATACACACCGGCACGATCAGTACTACCGCAAGTGGTAGACTCCAGCTTTCGTATAGCGCGGCCAGTACCAGGAAGGCTAGAATCACTGCCATGGGGAACACCACAAATGCCGCCTTGCTCTGGGAGACCTGCTGGTAGCTCAGGTCGGTCCATTCGAGGGTGACACCGCGCGGCAGCGTCTTGTCCGCGATCTCCTGCAGCTTCTCAAGCACCTGACCTGAAGACAGCACACGCGGATCGGAGTCACCGATCAAGTCAGCAGCCGGGTAGCCGTTGTAGCGCACTACCGGATCGGGACCATAGGTTGGTGTTATGGTTACGAGCGCAGCTAGCGGCACCATCTGGCCATTCTTGTTTCGCACTTTGAGATTGCCGATGTCAGCAGGCTGTTGGCGGTAGGCGCTGTCGGCTTGCGCCATCACACGGTACACGCGGCCGAAGAGATTAAAGTCGTTCACATAGACTGACCCCAAGTTGGTCTGCAGCGTCTCAAATACATCTGTGAGTGCAACGCCCTGGGCCTTGGCTTTGACGCGATCCACGATCACGTCAAGTTGTGGAATGTTGGACTGATAAGAGCTAACGGGATAGCTCATGCCCGGTATCTTGGCGACCTCTGCCTGGAAGGCTAACAGCGCATTCTGCAACGCGCCATATCCCAAGCCTGCACGATCCTGCAGATACAACGAGTATCCCGAACCGTTACCCAGCCCCTGAATCGGTGGAGGCATTAGCGCGTAGGAAAAGCCCGCTTGCACGTCACCAAAGCGCTGGTTCAATTCGGCTGTAATTTGCTGCGCGCTGCGCGTTCTTTCGCCAAAAGGTTTGAGTCCGATGTACGAGTTGGTGATGTTGGGTGTATTCACCTGTTGCAGCGCATTCAGCCCGGCGAATGCCGTCACGCTCTCCACGCCGTCAACCTGCAGCGCCAGGTCATTGAGTTGCCGCGTCACAGCCTCTGTCCGGCCGAGCGAGGCGCCTTCGGGCAGTTTCGCGCCGGCGAAAAGATAGAGCTTGTCCTGCGTGGGGATAAAGCCACCCGGGACAGTCCTGAAAAGCAGCGCAGTGACTGCGAGCAACAGCACATAGACCACGAACACCAGACCACGCCGTCCGAGAGCACGTGATACGACATGATGATAGCCGCCGGAACTACGCATAAAGAAGCGGTTGAACGCGCTGAAGAACCGGCTGAAGATGCGATCCATGCCGCGTGTCAGTGCATCCTTGGGCGCATCACGACTGCGCAGCAGCTTGGCCGCTAGTGCCGGTGAGAGTGTAAGGGAGTTGATTGCCGAGATCACGGTGGAAATGGCGATAGTGACAGCGAACTGCTTGTAAAACTGTCCAGTGATACCGCTCATGAAGGCCATGGGCACGAACACGGCACAGAGCACGAGCGCTATGGCAATAATCGGACCCGAGACTTCGCGCATTGCACGGTGTGCTGCTTCGCGGGGGTTCATTCCGTGTTCAATGTAACGTTCCACATTTTCCACCACCACGATCGCGTCATCGACCACAATACCGATGGCCAGTACAAGGCCAAAGAGCGTTAACGTGTTGATCGAATATCCCAGCAGATACAGGCCAGCGAAAGTTCCGATGATCGAGACCGGCACTGCAACCAATGGAATGACCGAAGCGCGCCAAGTCTGCAAAAACACCACCACCACCAGCACTACGAGCAAGACCGCCTCGATCAGCGTGTGCTGTACGGCCTTGATGGAATCACGTACGAAAACAGTCGGATCCCACACTGCCCGGTACGCTACACCCTCTGGGAACTTCTCTGACAGTTCGTCCAGTTGTGCATAGACTGAATCGGCCACCGCAAGCGCATTTGCACCGGGAGACAGGTAAATGCCAGCTGTCGCCTGCTGATTGCCGTTATAGAGCGCGCGCAGTGAGTAGTCGCCCGAGCCAAGCTCGACCCGTGCGACGTCAGCCAACCGGACCAGTTGTCCCGCTTCGCCGCTTTTGACCACGATATCCTCGAACTGCGCTTGACTACGCAAGCGGCCGCGCACGTTGATCGACAGCAGAAAGCTGTTGTCCTGCGCAGCAGGCTCTGCGCCAAGTTGCCCGGCAGAGACTTGCACGTTCTGCTCGCGCACTGCTCGTACCACGTCACCAGCCGTCAGGCCCCGCGCCGACAGTCGATTAGGGTCGAGCCATATCCGCATAGCATAATCCCCCGCCCCGTAGATTCCCACGTCGCCGATGCCAGTCAGCCGAGACAGGGCATCTTTCACGTTCAGATTGATGTAGTTGCGCAGATACAATGAATCGTAGCGATCATCGGGTGAATAGAAGCTCACATACATCAGCGGCGTGGGTGACTGCTTCTGCGTTGTAATTCCGAATTGCCGCACCTCCTCTGGCAAGCGAGCCTGGACCTGGCTGACGCGGTTCTGTACGCGTACCGCCGCCGTATCTGGATCCACATCCGATTTGAAGGTAACCGTCAGGGCAAGGCTGCCGTCGGAGCCGGCGACCGACTTCATGTACATGATCCCTTCGACACCGTTGACCGCTTCTTCCAGCGGTGTGGCGACAGAATCGGCTATTTCCTTCGGATTTGCGCCCGGATAGCTCGTGCGTACTACGACGCTGGGCGGAACGACTTCGGGGTACTCGCCCGAAGGCAGGATTGGAATGGCGATCAAACCCACCGCGAATATGATCACCGAGAGCACAATGGCGAAAATTGGTCGGTCTATGAAAAATTTTGAAAAATCCATGCGACGGTTCTCCTACTTGCCGGCCGACAGCGTTGCAGACGTAGCGGGCGACGCGTCTGTTTCGGTGATGGCAGCCGCAGGCTCCATCGCCACCTTCACAGGCCTCACGATCATGCCTGGGTAGAAAATTTTCTGTATACCGTCGATCACCACCTCGTCGTCCTGGGTCAGGCCAGAACGTACTACACGCAGTCGGCCGACCGCAGCACCGAGTTTCACGTCCTTGCGTAACGCCTTGTGGTCAACCCCAAGGGTGTAGACGTACTTGCGGTCCTGATCGGTCAGCACTGCGCGCTCGTCGATCAGAATAGCCTTGGGCAAGGTACCGCCATCGAGCTGCACGCGCGCGTATAACCCGGGTGTAAACTGCCTGTCCGGATTAGGTAGCACGGCACGCAAGCGGATAGTGCCGGTCGCGGAGTCTACGTGGTTATCTGTAAAGTCCAGGCGCCCCTGATGTGGAAAGCCCGACTCATTGGTCAGACCCAGATGCACTGTCTGGCCCGAGCCGGCGCGTGCGCCGTTGCGCACCAGATCAAGGTAACGCAGATAACTCTGTTCGTCAGGCTCGAAGTACACGTGAACCGGGTCTTGCGACACCACCGTAGTGAGCAAACTTTGGTTCGCTTGCGTGAGATTGCCCGGCGTGAGCTGAGCGCGACCGACGCGGCCGGTGATCGGGGCACGTATCTCCGTAAACTCCAGATTCAGTCGCGCATTGGCCAGCGCTGCCTCTGCAGAGCGCACTTCTGCCTGGCTTTGCGCCTGCTCTGCCATGCGATTGTCTAACTCCTCACCAGAGATGGCATGGCTCACGATCAGCTTTTTCGCCCGCTGAGCCTTGATTTTGGCCAGTTGTGCGGCAGCATTTGCGTGTTCGAGCTGAGCCTGTGCGCCAGTCAGCGCTGCACGGTAAGGCCGCGGGTCAATCACGAAGAGCAGATCGCCACGTCGTACCTCCTGTCCATCGGTGAACGCCACAAGATCCACTATGCCGCTCACGCGCGGGCGCACCTCCACCCTCTGGACTGCGGCGATGCGGCCGTTGAACTCGTCCCACTGCTGAACAGACCTTACCAGTACCGGCGCGACGCTCACTTCCGGCGGCAACGCGGGCGAAGCGCCGGGAGTTGCCTCCGAGTTGCAAGCTGCAAGCGCTACGCATCCGGCAACCATCAACCCATTCGCGAACCTGTGGCCCCATCGTTGCCGAGCACATCTGACCATCTCTATTTCTCCAGGATGTAGACGATGCGGCGCGCGCTGATGAATGCCACCGGCTCTTTCCGCTTGTCCTTGAAATCAACAAGGTGCTAATATAAAAGTTAAAGTTAACTTTAAATCAAGGATAATTTTGGCATGGCCAATTCAATACCCGACCCGCTGGTCACGATCGGATGGGTTTCACAGCGCAGCGGAGTCGCCGCCTCGGCGCTACGCTTCTATGAATCTCGCGGTTTGCTCGAATCAGTTCGGGTCGATAGCGGTCACCGGCGCTACTCGCGCTCAGTGCTGCGACGCATTGCTCTCATTGTGTTTGCGCAGAAGATTGGTTTGACCCTGGACGAGGTAACTGCTGAACTGGCTCACCTGCCCAAGGACCGAGTGCCTGTGGGCGAGGACTGGGATCGTCTTACGCGTCAGTGGCGAAAACGCATCGAAGAGCGTATCGCTCTGTTGCAAACTCTCAACATTGGTTTGGAGGAATGCATTGGCTGCGGCTGCCTGTCGATGAAAAAATGCCTGCTAAGCAATCCCGGCGACCGCGCCGGCCTGAACGGTCCGGGTCCGCGTCGCTGGCTCGGCGATCCTCCTCTGAATTTGACCGAGGAAAAAGAGGCGGGCTAGCTCAAGAGCGTCATAGCGCACACAGGCTTCCAACCCCACCCATTGACCAGTTTCCTGCGCAATGCCGTGCCGATTTGCCGTATCCAGACCGCGCAGGCGCAAACCCAATGCGACATTGTCCTGTGCGCAGAGCATAGTTCTGATCATCCATCGCTTTGGCTGCACTCACCGTGACCTCTGCTGATTCGGCCCACCTCACGACAAGATTTGCGTTTACGCATCGCTCATCGTGACATATCTAATCGAGCAATTCCCGGGCGATCACCAGTCGCTGGATTTCGCTCGTGCCTTCGACGATCTCCAATACCTTGGCTTCGCCTAAAAGGCCGGACACAGGATATTCTTCAAACACGCCGTAGGCACCATGCACCTGAATGGCCTTCAGCGCAGCCTCCACTGCCAGTTCGCTGGCAAATAGCTTGGTCATGCCGGTCTCATTGCGGAACGGGCGTCCTTCGTCGACCAAAGTGGCCGAGTTACGAACCATCAGCTCCGCAGCATGGATTTTGGTCAGGATATCGGCAAGCGGAAACGATAAACCCTGATGCTCAAGGATGGGCTTGCCCAAGACCTTGCGATCGCGACCAAAGGATTTGGCAAGATCGATAGCGCGGCGAGCGAGGCCCAGCCCAGTCGCACCGACCAGAATACGACCCACACTCAGTACCGTCAGCACCTGTTTTAGTCCATCTCCTCGTTGACCGATGAGATACTCCTTTGGGATGCGTACATTATCAAAAAAGAGCTCAACCGAGTCGGCGAATCGCCAGCCAATCTTCTTGGCCGGCTTACCGACGGAAAAGCCAGGTGTACCGACGGGCACGATGAAGGAGGACAGACGCTTTGCGCCCGCGTCCGGGTCAGTAACCGCCACGACGGTCGAAAATCCGTGCAGCGGCGTACCGGCGTTGGTTGAAAACATCTTCTGGCCGTTAATCACGTATTCGCTCCCTTGCAGCACAGCAGTGGTTTTCACGCCGGCAACATCGGACCCGCCTTGCGGCTCCGTCACACCAAAGGAGGCGATCATTTTGCCTTCATTGATGGCCTGCAGCCATTGACGCTTTTGGGCGTCGTTGCCGTAGCGGGCAACCAGGGAAGCGGGGGCGCTGTTGCACAAAAAGATTGCCGCAAAGGAAGGCTCTACGCGGGCGAGAAGTTCAGCAACAAGCGCAGCGCCGCGAGTGCCCAGGCCCCCGCCGCCGTACTCGGGGTCGTAGGACGTACCCATAAACCCCATTTGGCCAAAAGCCTTTACCAGCTCGGTCGGAAACTCATGGTCAGATAGGTGCCGGGGCATCGCGGGTGCGAGTTGCTGTTGCGCAAAACGGCGCACAGCTTCAGTGAGCATTCTCTCGTCATCATTAAAATCAATCAGCATTTTGGTTTCCTGTGTTTATTTAAGGTGCTGGCGGCATCGGGATGGGCGCAGTTCTCTACGAAAAAGTGATTGGCTTCGAAATCCATCACCTCGGCATGCGACATCATCTGATTAGCAAAGAAACGTTTAGTGCTCGCTACGGCGGCCCGTGGCAGCGCGGCAAGTCGGGTAGCCAACTCCAGCGCCTTGTCCAGAACCTGGCCATCAGGCGCCGTGTAATCAGTGGCGCCCATACCGAGCATGTCTTTGCCGCTTAGTTCATCCAGGCAGAAGCAAAGGTTACGGGCACGCACCCGCCCGACCCGCTCGATTAAAGCGTTCAGCCCCCAGGGTGTCAGCCACCCGTGTGGTACTTCGGGCAAGCTCCACCGTGATTGTTCCCCGGCGACCACCACGTCACAAGAGATGGCCAGGATAAAGCCACCACCGATCGCAAATCCTTCAACGGCGGCAATAACCGGCTTCTTTACAAAGGCAAACAGGCGCGCCATGTCGCCCGTTTCCTGTTCAAAGCGAGCCATATCCTCCACGCTCAACTGACTAATGAACTTCAAATCGCTACCCGAGCAAAAGCCGTTGTTCTCGCCCTGCAGGACGATCGCTCCCACGGATGGGTCTCTATCCAGTTTTAGCAACTGCGCCTTAAGTTCATCGATCAGGGCCTGGTCCATTGCATTGCGGCGAAACCCCCGCTGGATCGTCAGCACCGTGACGGCGCCGTAAGCTTTTACACCGACGACATCCTGAGCATCAAGCATGCGCACTCTCCTCTACAAATAACGCACGGTCCATGATCGCAAGAGGTTCGCGTATGCTAACTGGTGGGAAGTCCATCAAATCGAGCACTTCTCGCTGCAGGTCAATACCGGGCGCGATTTCCTCCAGGATGAGTCCTTCTGGCGTCACGGAGAACACCGCGCGTTCGGTAATAAGCAGCGCATGCTGGCCCTTTCCTACACCTTCGCCAAGCCGGTAAGTAATGTGATCAGCCTGTTTGACGAACTTTCGCGATTGGCCTTCTCGCTCGATCTTTAAACCGGCCTCGTCGGTATAAGATATTTTTAAGCCGCCAGTCGTGAAGGTGCCGGTAAAAACGAGTCGCTGTGCATTTTGCGCGATGTCAATAAACCCCCCTGCCCCCGGGTTCGCCTTGCCAAAGCGGCTGACATTAACGCTGCCGTTCGCATCAAACTGTGCAAACGCCAAGGCGGCGAATTTGCACAGGCCGCCATCAATCAGGTCGAACTGCGTGACGCCATCCACGTTCGCCCGTGGGTTAATGTTGGCAGAGAATTGCCATCCGTTCATGACGACGCCGCCAAAGGATCCATGTTCCGTTGTGAACCAATAGTCATCAATGTTTGACTCCGTGATCAGACCATCTTCGACCATCACCAGCGGCACGTCCGAGGACGCACCAAAGCCAAATATCGTCAGTTCGTGCTGCTTGACTTCGCGAGCCGCTCGCCTGGCAATGACTTTTGCCGGTGTCTGGGGCAGTCTCTTTAGCGAACTCAGCGACGCATTCTGGTTACCCAGGTAGGCAGCGTCGGTCGCAATATCCGTCACCATCATCTGTTCAGGATCGACTACGATGTGATCAACGAGAGCCGCAGGGATGCGAGCGCCGACGGCGAGTCGCGAGCCGCGCGGAACGATGCGCTTGACCTGTACGATGACCTTGCCGCCGCACGCCTTCACCGCCATGGCCAGGGCAATGTTCGAGGACAGCAACG
>Ga0308157_10003625_pt1 | contig 22036 bp, 23 predicted proteins | sample PhyBR1_FD_201035 | JGI IMG/M metagenome (GOLD analysis project Ga0308157, IMG submission 201035) | Phyllosphere microbial communities from UC Gill Tract Community Farm, Albany, California, United States - DLSLB.R1 | ecosystem: Host-associated > Plants > Phyllosphere > Unclassified | place: USA...
CATGGTCAGGAAGATGCCGGTGACGATCTGCAGCACCAGCACCAGCATGGCCAGCGAGCCGAAGATGTACCAGAAGTTGAAGTTTTTCGGGGCGTAGTACTTGCCCCACTGGTCGTTCCACAGCTTGGTCAGCGGGAAGCGGTCATCGACCCAGCCCAGGGCTTTTTGTGCGACCGGCGCGTCGGCCGGCAATTTTGTCTCTTTGAAAGCCGCCATGATTTACGCCTCGCCTTTCTCGTCTTTACCAATGATCAGCTTGGTGTCGCTCAGGAACATGTGACGCGGCACTTGCAGATTGTCCGGCGCCGGCTTGTTCTTGAACACGCGGCCGGCCATGTCGAAGGTCGAACCGTGGCATGGGCACAGGAAGCCGCCTTCCCAGTCGTCCGGCAGCGATGGCTGCGGGCCGGGGGTGAATTTGGACGATGGCGAGCAGCCCAGGTGGGTGCAGATGCCGACCGCCACCAGGATCTCCGGCTTGCGCGAGCGCCATTCGTTGCGGGCGTATTCCGGGGTGAATTCCTCCGGGTTGCGCTTGGAGTCGGCGTCGGCCACCTTGCCGTCGGTCTTTTTCAGCGAGGCCACCATTTCAGGGGTACGCTTGATAATCCAGACCGGCTTGCCGCGCCATTCGACGGTTTTCATTTCACCGGGATTGAGGCTGGAAATATCCACTTCCACCGGTGCGCCGGCGGCCTTGGCGCGCTCGGAAGGTTGGAACGTGCTTACCAGTGCCCCGGCGGTTGCCAGGCCCACTACGCCACCCGCCGCGCCTGTTGCGACGAGCAATCCGCGTCGGCCCGAATCGACCTGCTTTTCGATACTCATACAAACCCCAATCAGTCAAAGTGCGAACAAAATCCGAAAACCGCGAACAAAATCTGAAACTTGTTGAAGCACGAATATCGCTTCTAGCAACCTTAAATTATAAGGTAAGCGTGATACGAATTAAAGCAAAAACGTTGCCGTAACCCCAATTGCGGGCATTTGCGCACCGTTTTGGACTTGAATTTTGCCGGCCCATCCCCTACTGACGGAGCGCAAGCGATAGATATTGATGCAAGACAAATTTATAGCGTAAATCGGTGTCCAACGCGCATGGCGCGAGCGAGTTTGGAATCCAATTGAAAAAATAGTATGATCCAGACGCAGTTTTGTTCACAAATGACCACAGAGCGAGGATAGAAGAATGGCAATGATGCAGGAATTTAAAGAATTCGCGATGAAGGGCAATGTGGTCGACCTCGCCGTTGGCGTGATCATCGGTGGCGCGTTCGGCAAGATCGTCGACTCGCTGGTGGCCGACATCATCATGCCGCCGATCGGCAAACTGTTCGGCGGGCTGGATTTCGCCAACTACTATATCGCGCTGAACGGCCAGGATCCGCACCTGAGCCTGGCCGAAGCGAAAAAGCTGGGCGCGGTGTTCGCCTACGGCAATTTCGCCACCATCCTGCTGAACTTCATCATCCTGGCTTTCGTGATCTTCCAGATGGTGCGGCTGATGAACAAGGCGCGCCATTTGAACACCAAGGAAGTGGCGGCGGAAGCGGCCGCGGCGCCGGCGCCGACCCCGGAAGACATCGTGCTGCTGCGCGAAATCCGCGACTCTCTGAAGAAATAACAAGGACGCCGTCCACCGGGCGGCAGGCTGAACGCTATGCGACGACTCTGGTTATTGTTTGCGCAAACGGTGACCGTCGTACTGGCACTGTATTTCGTCTACACGGCGGTGGGGCCGGAACGGCTCGCGCCGGTGCGCTCCCAGCAGATCGGCAACGCCGACCATCCGGCCGTGACGCTGGAGGCGGGGCCGGGCAAGGCGCCCGGCGTGGCGGTCGGTTCCTACCGGGCGGCGGCGGGGCGGGCCATGCCGGCCGTGGTCAACATCATCACCAGCAAGAAACCCAAGCGCGGCAAGCATCCGCTGCTGCGCGACCCCTTCTTCAAGAAATTCTTCGGCGACCGCGACCACGACGGCGAGAACGACGACGACGAGTCCAGCCTGGGCTCGGGCGTGATCGTCTCCGGCGAAGGCTACATCCTGACCAACAACCACGTGGTCGAGGCGGCCGACGAGATCGAGGTGATCCTGGCCGACGGGCGCAAGGCCGCCGCCAAGGTGGTCGGCACCGATCCCGAGACCGACCTGGCCGTCATCAAGATCGCGCTCGACAAGCTGCCGGTGATCGTGCTGGGCCAGGCCGAGCAGGCGCGGGTGGGCGACGTGGTGCTGGCCATCGGCAATCCGTTCGGCGTCGGCCAGACCGTGACGATGGGCATCATCTCCGCGCTGGGGCGCAACAACCTGCACATCAACCACTTCGAGAACTTCATCCAGACCGACGCCGCGATCAACTTCGGCAATTCCGGCGGCGCGCTGGTGGACGCCAACGGCAACCTGCTGGGGATTAACTCGGCGATCTATTCGCAGTCGGGCGGCTCGGTGGGCATCGGCTTCGCCATTCCGGTCTCGACCGCCAAATCGGTGATGGAGGCCATCATCAAGTCCGGCCACGTGGTGCGCGGCTGGATCGGCGTGGAGACGCAGGAGATCACGCCCGAGCTGGCGTCGAGCTTCGGATTGACGCGCCAGAGCGGCGCCATCATCGCCGGCGTGGTGCGCAACGGCCCGGCCGACAAGGGCGGCATGAAGCCGGGCGACATCCTGCTGTCGGTGGACGACAAGCCGGTGGCCGACACCAACGACATGCTGAATCTGATCGCCCAACTTGTTCCCGGCGGAAGCGCTAAAATGCGGATCTTGCGCAAGAGCCGCGAGACCACGCTCGACATCACGGTCGGCAAGCGGCCGGCCGGCGCCAAATAAGGAACCTGAATGCACCTGCGTGACCTGACTCAATTTCTCAAGGAACTGGCGGACAACAACAACCGTCCCTGGTTCATCATGAACAAACCGCGCTACGACATCCTGCGCGAAGAATTCCTGCAGGTGGTGACGGAGATGATAGGCGAGCTGGGCAAGTTCGACGCCGCCGTCAAGTTCTGCAATCCGAAGAAGGCCATGTTCCGCATCAACCGCGACGTGCGCTTCGCGCATGACAAGAGCCCGTACAAGACGCGCTTCTCGGCCGCGGTGGCGCCGAACGACCTGCGCCGTCCGAGCAAGGCCGGCGGGCCGACCTACTACATGCAGATCGACGGCAGCGGCAAGCTGCTGTTTGGCGCGGGCGAATACATGCCGCCGCCGGCGCGGCTGAAGGCGCTGCGCCAGCACATGGTCGAGGACGCGGCCGGCTTCAGCAAGGTGCTGAAGAACAAAAAATTGAAAGCCACCTTCGGCGACATCCAGAACGAAGGCAAGCTGATGCGCCCACCCAAGGGCTACGACCCCGAGCACGAGCACATCGAATACATCAAGCTGAAGAGTTTCTTTGTCTGGACCGAGATCGACCTGCCGCTGAACAAGCCGGAATTGCTGGTACCGATGATTGCCAGCGGCCTGAAGGATACCTATCCGCTGGTCGAATGGATGCGCGCCGCCAAGGAAGAATAAAAAAATTTACGTAAAAAAATTGGGGTCAAGTCTGACATTCGGACACGAGCTCTGCCGTAGTGCGCGCGCTACAGCAGAGCTCGTGTCCGAATGTCAGACTTGACCCCAATATTATTCGCGAATGTCAGACTTGGCCAAAGTATTATTCGTCGCGGGGATCGCGGGCCAGCAGGCGTGAGACCATTGCTTGCGGCTGGTCGCCGTCGAACAGCACGCCGGCCACCGCGTTGGTGATCGGCATGTCGACGCCCATCCGGGCCGCCAGTTCGCGCACGGCCTTGGAGCACGGCACGCCTTCGGCCACGTGGCCCAGCTCGTGCACGATGGCGTCCAGCGGCTTGCCCTGCGCCAGCCCGAGGCCGACGCGGCGGTTGCGCGACAGGTCGCCGGTGCAGGTCAGGATCAGGTCGCCCATGCCGGTCAGGCCCATGAAGGTTTCGGTTTGCCCGCCCAGCGCGGTGCCGAGACGGGTGATTTCCGCCAGCCCGCGCGTGATCAGCGCGGCGCGCGCGTTCAGGCCCAGCCCCAGGCCGTCCGCCACGCCGGTGGCGATGGCCAGCACGTTTTTCACCGCGCCGCCCACTTCCACGCCAACCAGGTCTTCGCTGGAGTACACGCGGATATTGCCGCCATGGACGGCCGCCACCACGCAGTCGCGCAAGGCGGCCGAGTCGGAGGCGATGGTCAATGCGCATGGCAAGCCCCTGGCCACTTCCTGCGCGAACGACGGGCCGGACAGGGCGCCGCCGGCCACACCGGTGCCCAGCACTTGCCGCACGATCTGGTGCGGCAGCAGGCCGGTGCCATATTCAAAACCTTTGCACAGCCAGACCACGTTCGGTATCGCCCGCGTCTTCAGCTGCTCCAGCAGCGGACGCAGGCCCGCCACCGGGCAGGCGGCGATCAGCAGGCTGTCCGGGCCGGCCACGTGGGCCAGCGCGGCGTCGAAATCGTCGGTGACTTGCAGGCCGGCGGGGAAGGGATGGCCGGGCAGGTAGGCGCTGTTCTCGCGCGTGCGCGCCATGTCCTGCATGGCCTCGCGGTTGCGGCCCCACAGCATGACGTCATGGCGCTGGGCCAGCGCCATGGCGACGGCGGTGCCCCAGGCGCCCGAGCCGAGCACGGCCACCTTGCGGACGGCGCCCGCGGCTTTGTTTGGATTATCTTGCATGGGACCTCATTCGGCGCCGGATGACGCCGCTACGGCAATTATATGCCCCAGACTTCGGAATTCTTGACGTAACCGACCAGGCCGTCGCGGTGACGCACCTTGAGCCAGCCGCCGGCGGCCGCTTCGGTCACTTCCAGCAGCACGCCCTTGTCGGCGACGAACACCGGCGCGGCGCTGTCGTCCGGCGTGGCGCGGATCTTCAGGTTGGGCGTGCGGGTGATGACGTTGCGCTTGGCGGTCAGGCCCTTGGCCTCGGTCCAGGCCAGCTCGCCGGTGACGTCGCGCACCTTGAGCCATTCGCCGTAGGCCAGCACCACTTCCAGCGGCGTGCCGCGCGGCACGACGAACAGCTTGCCGCCCTTGGTCGATGGCGCGTCGTACAGGATCACGGGTGCGGCGCCTACCGTTTTGAAGTCGAACGCGTGCCCGGCGCTTACCGCCAGCATCAGGGTCAGACCGGCAATCAAACGGGGAAAAGTCATGGCTTACCTTGCAGAGGGACAGCGCGCGAAGGCGCGGCGTGTCGGGGTGATACCGCTGCCGGACGTGGCGCCCGGCAGCGTCGTACTTCAGAAACGGCTTAGTGCGTGGTCGCGGCGCCGTCGGTTGCTGCTGGTGCTGCGGCGGCCGCGTCGGCGATCGCTTGCATGCGCTGCTGGTAGAACACTTCGAAGTTGATCTCGGCCAGGTGCACTGGTGGGAAACCGGCACGGGTGATCACGTCGGCGATGTTGGCGCGCAGGTAAGGGTAGACGATGTTCGGGCAACCGATGCCCAGCAGCGGATCGAGCTGCTCGGCTGGGATGTTGCGCGCTTCGAAGATACCGGCTTGCTTGCCTTCAACCAGGAAAGCGACTTTGTCTTTGACTTTGGCGGTCACGGTGATGGTGACGGTCGATTCGAACACGCCATCGGCCAGCGGCTCGGCGCCGACGTCCAGGGCGACTTCGATCGATGGCGCTTCCTGTTCCAGGAAGATTGCTGGGGAGTTCGGTTGTTCCAGCGACATGTCTTTCAGGTAGACGCGTTGGATTTGGAATACTGGTTGCAGGTTTTCGTCAGACATGGAACGCTTTCGTTATAGTGAAAACGAGCGGCACGCGCCGCTCGGAATATGTTGGCTTGGTATGGAGCTCAAATCAAACGCGAGGGCAATTGTATCAAAACCATTAAGATTTCAAACTATTTCTGCGGCCCTCTCGTTGTTATTTTGGGGCGCTTAGCCGTTTAACAAGGGGGTCAGGCGGCCGGCCTGCTCCAGCGCGTACAAATCGTCGAAGCCGCCGACGTGGGTTTCGCCGATGTAGATCTGCGGCACGGTGCGGCGGCCGGTCTTTTCCATCATCAGCATGCGCTGTTGCGGATCGAGGTCGATGCGGATCTTTTCCAGCGTGGTCACGCCCTTGGCTTCCAGCAGGCGCTCGGCGCGCACGCAATAGGGACACACGGCGGTGGTGTACATGATTACTCGGGCAGTCATCTTGACCTCCTTATTTGGCCAGCGGCAAGCCGGCTTTTTGCCATGCGGCAATGCCGCCGTCCAGGTTGACCACGTCCGCGAAGCCGGCCTTGGCCAGCACGCCGGCCGCCGAGTTGGCGCGCGCGCCGCTCTGGCAGACCAGGACCACGCTCTTGCTCTTGAACTTGTCCAGTTCGCCAATGCGCTTGGACAGCTCGCCCAGCGGAATGTTCTTGGCGTCCGGCAGGTGGCCAGCGGCAAATTCCGTTGCTTCACGAACATCCACAACGGTGGCTTTGCTGCGGTTGATCAACAGCGTCACCTCTTGCGCGCTGGCGCGTTTGCCGCGCTGCGTCAGTACCGGCCAGAGCAGGGCGCCGCCCGAGAGGACCACGATGGCGATGATGAAAATATTGTCAATGAAGAATTTCACAGGGTTCCAATGGTTTAAGTCAATGCGCGCATTATAAAATAGAAGCTGGAAGAGTTCTCGCAGTACCGGTTTTCCGTCCCGTTCAATCCTTTTTGAAGATAGTTCAAATGTATAAAATCGTATTCATGCGCCATGGCGAGTCCACCTGGAACCTCTCGAACCGTTTCACCGGCTGGACCGACGTCGACCTGACCGAGAAGGGCATCGCCGAAGCCAAGGCGGCCGGCAAGGTGCTCAAGGAATCCGGCTACACCTTCGACCTGGCTTACACCTCGGTGCTCAAGCGCGCGATCCGCACGCTGTGGCTGACCATGGACGAGATGGACATGATGTACCTGCCGGTCAAGAACGACTGGCGTTTGAACGAGCGCCACTACGGCGCGCTGCAGGGCTTGGACAAGGGCGAGACCGCCGCCAAGTACGGCGACGATCAGGTGCTGGTATGGCGCCGCAGCTACGACACGCCACCGCCGCCGCTGGCCGAGAACGACGACCGCGCCTCCTTCAACGACCCGCGCTACGCCGGCCTGGACAAGTCGCAGATCCCGCTGACCGAATGCCTGAAGGACACCGTGGCGCGCGTGATGCCGGCCTGGGACGAGGAAATCGCCCCGGCCATCCGCGCCGGCAAGAAGATCATCATCTCGGCCCACGGCAACAGCCTGCGCGCGCTGATCAAGATGCTCGACGGCATCAGCGATGACGACATCGTCGGCCTGAACATCCCGAACGGCCAGCCGCTGGTGTACGAACTGGACGCCGACCTGAAGCCGATCCGCCACTACTACCTCGGCGACGCCGACGCCATCGCCGCAGCGCAAGCCGCCGTGGCCAACCAGGGCAAGGCCAAGTAATTTGTCGCATTTTTCCTTACGAGGCTGGCGCGGCGCCGCCAGCGCAGCGCTATTGCTGATGATGTTGAACGGCGCGCACGCCGCGCCGTTCAGCAAGACCACCGAGCGCAGCAAGCAGAAAGCGGCGGCCGAGGCCGAGCGCGCCGCCCTGCAGCAAAAGCTCAGCGCGCTCAAGAAAGACATCGGCAAGACCGAGAGCGCCAAGGACGACGCGGCCGACACGCTGGCCGAGTCCGAACAGGCGATCTCGGACGCCAACCGCTCGCTGCGCGACCTGGCGCAGGAGCAGGGCGACACCAACACCAAGCTGCAACAGCTCGCCGTCGAACACGACAAGCTGGCGGCCACGGTCGCCCAGCAGAAACAGCAGCTGGCCAAGCTGCTGCGCGAACAATATGTAGCCGGCAACGAGGACCGCATCAAGCTGCTGCTGTCCGGCGACAACCCCAACCGCATCAACCGCGACCTGCAGATGATGTCCTATGTGTCGCAGGCGCAGGCGCGGCTGCTGGACTCGCTGCGCGCCAACCTGAAGGCGGTCGAGGCCAACCAGGCCGAGGCGCAAAACGCCAAGGACGAACTGCAGGAAATCGCCGCCGAGGAAATGGAACAGAAGGCCAAGCTGGAGCAGGAGAAGGGCCGCCGCGCCGCGCTGCTGGCCTCGCTGTCGAAGAAACTGGCGGCCCAGCGGAAGGAAGCCGGCAACGTCGAGCGCGACGAACAGCGCCTGACCGGCCTGGTCGACAAGCTGGGCAAGCTGATCCAGGAACAGGCGATCGCCGCCGCCGCCGAGAAGAAGCGGCAGGAACTGGCCGCCGCCCGCGCCAAGGCCGAAGCGGAGGCCAGGGCCAAAGCCAAGGCCGACGCCGAGGCGCGCGCGCTGGCCAAGGCCAGGGCGGCCGAAGCGGAACGCCAGCGCCTGGCCAAGGCCAACGCCGCCAAGTCCGGCACCATCAAGCCGCCGCCGTCCAAGCCCGACGCGATCGACGTCGACGAACCGAAAGTGGCGCAGCAGCCTGCCCGCCCGCCGGAACCGGTCAAGCCGCCGCCGCGCGAGGAGGAGCCGGCCAGGCCGGCGGCCAAGGCTGCGGACATCGCGCTGGCGCCGACCGTGCCATCCGGCGCGCCGTTCGCCAGCCTGAAGGGACAGCTGCGCGCGCCCGTCAGCGGCAAGGTCGCCGCCAAATTCGGCACCAAGCGCGGCGACGGCCCAAGCTGGAAGGGGATGTTCATCCGCACCGGCGAAGGCGCCGAGATCCGTGCCATCGCCGGCGGCAAAATCATTTTCGCCGACTGGCTGCGCGGCTTCGGCAACATGATCATCGTCGACCACGGCGGCCAGTACTGGAGCATCTACGGCAATTGCGAGTCGCTGCTCAAACGGGTCGGCGACGTCGTCAAACCCGGCGACTCGATTGCCAGCGCAGGTAACAGCGGCGGCAACGAGGAATCGGGGCTATACTTTGAGCTTCGCCATCAGGGCACGGCATTCGATCCGGCTGGCTGGGTCAAGTTTTAAGGTTCGCGGAAAAAATGGGCAACAAAGTCAAGAGCATCGGCCTGATCGGCCTTGGAATGGTGGCCGGGGTTGCCGTCTCCCTGCAGTTTTCCGCCATCGCGCAAAAGGTCACCGGCTCGCCGCTGCCGCTGGAGGAACTGCGCCAGCTGTCCGACGTCTTCGGCTTGATCAAGACCGACTACGTTGAAAACGTCGACGACAAGAAGCTGCTCACCGAAGCCATTTCCGGCATGGTGGCCTCGCTCGACCCGCACTCGGTCTACCTCGACAAGAAAGCCTTCCGCGAAATGCGCGAGACCGTGGCCGGCAAATTCGTCGGCATCGGCATCGAGGTCGGCATGGAGGACGGCTACATCAAGGTGGTCTCGCCGATCGAGGATTCGCCCGCCTTCAAGGCCGGCATCAAGACCGGTGACCTGATCACCCGCATCGACGGCACGCCGATCAAGGGCCTGACGCTGGACGAAAGCGTCAAGAAGATGCGCGGCGAGCCGCACTCCAAGGTCACCGTCACCATCAGCCGCAAGGACGAGGACAAGCCGCTCAACCTGACCATCGTGCGCGAGGAGATCCGCGTGCAGAGCGTCAAGGCCAAGATGATCGAGCCGGGTTATGCGTGGCTGCGCATCTCGCAGTTCCAGGAGCCGACCGTCGAGGACATGGCGCGCAAGATCACCGCCCTGTACGCGCAGGACCCGCACATCAAGGGCCTGGTGCTGGACCTGCGCAACGATCCGGGCGGCGTGGTGCCGGGCGCGATCGGCGTCTCGGCCGCCTTCCTGCCCAAGGACTCGGTGATCGTCTCGACCAACGGCCAGCTGCTCGACTCCAAGCAGACCTTCTACGGCCGCAGCGAGTTCTATTCCACGCGCCCCAAGAACGATCCGCTGGCCAAGCTGCCGGCCGCGCTCAAGGACGTGCCAATGGTCGTCCTGGTCAACGCCGGTTCGGCGTCGGCCTCCGAGATCGTCGCCGGCGCGCTGCAGGACTACAAGCGCGCCACCATCATGGGCACGCAGACCTTCGGCAAGGGCTCGGTGCAGACGCTGCGCCAGCTGACCGCCGATACCGCCGTCAAGCTGACCACGGCGCGCTACTACACGCCGCACAACCGCTCGATCCAGGCGCGCGGCATCGTGCCGGATTTGATGGTCGACGAAACCGCCGACGGCGACGGCTTGAACAGCCTGCGCGTGCGCGAGTCCGACCTGCAGAAGCACCTGAACAACGACAAGGACCCGGACGGCGACAGCGCCGCGCAGAAAGCCCTCACCGCGCAGCGCGACGAGCTGGAAGACGAGCAGCGCGCGGCCACGCTGGCGAAGAAAGCCAAGCCGGTCGAATTCGGCTCCAAGGACGACTTCCAGCTGGCGCAGGCGATCAACCACTTCAAGGGCTTGCCGGTCAAGCTGTCGAAGGTGGAGGCGGCGCCCGCCGCCGGCGGCGAGGTTGGCGAAATCAAGTCGGACAGCAAGCCGGCCGTCAAGCCAGCCGCCAAGCCGGATTCCAAGCCCAAGGCCAGCGACAAGAAGCCGGCCCTGAAACAACCAGTGACCCAATAACGGCGGGCGCGCCGCCGGCCTGAGACGATGAACGACTCGCAACTGCTGCGCTACTCGCGCCACATTCTCCTCGACGAAATCGGCATCGAAGGCCAGCAAAAGCTGCTGGCCGCGCACGCGCTGGTGATCGGCGCCGGCGGCCTCGGATCGCCGGCCGCCATGTACCTGGCGTCGGCCGGCGTCGGCCACATCACGCTGGTCGACAACGACACCGTCGACCTCACCAACCTGCAGCGCCAGATCGCCCACACCACGGAGCGGGTCGGCCAGCCCAAGGCCGAATCGGCGCGCGTCACGCTCACGCAGATCAATCCCGAGATCGAAGTCACCGCGCTGAACGAGCGCGTGGACGACGCCCGCCTGGCCGAACTGGTGGCGCGGGCCGACGTGGTGCTCGACTGCACCGACAACTTCGCCACGCGCCACGCCGTCAACCGCGCCTGCGTCGCGCTGAGCAAGCCGCTGGTGTCCGGCGCGGTGATACGTTTCGACGGCCAGGTCAGCGTGTTCGATCCGCGCGGCGGTACGCAGCCTTGCTACTCCTGCCTGTTCCCGCAGGACCAGAAGTTCGAGGACGTGGCCTGTTCCACCATGGGCGTGTTCGCGCCGCTGGTGGGCGTGGTGGGCGCGATGCAGGCGGCGGAAGCGCTCAAACTGCTGATGGGCGTGGGTGCCTCGCTGGCCGGACGCCTGTTGATGCTGGACGGTTTGCACATGGAGTGGACCAGCATCGGTGTGGGACGCAACGGCGATTGCCCGGTCTGCGCAAAAAAATAACACTAACCGGAAGGAGACTGTATCTTGCTGATGAAACGACTCGCTGTACTGCCACTGGCGCTGTCCATGGCGTTCGCCGCGCAGGTGGCCACCGCCGCCGCCAACATCAAATACCTGATCATCGCCGAAAACGGCAAGCAGATCGGCGAACAGGCCGTCGAGCGCCAGGACGACGGCCTGACCAAGGTGCGTTTCATTTTCAAGAACAACGGCCGTGGCCCGGAACTGACGGAGCAATTCCGCATGGGCGCCGACGGCGTGATGACCGAGTACAGCGTCAAGGGCAACTCCACCTTCGGCGCGGTGGTCGACGAGCGCTTCGCGCGCAACGGCGGCCAGGCCGAGTGGAAGTCCACCTCCGAGCAGGGCACCAAGGCCGTCAGCGGCCCGGCCGGCTACCTGCCGCTGAACGGTTCCTTCGAAGTCGTCTCCGCCTACATCACCGCGCTGGCCGCGGCGCCCGAGCACAAACTGGCCCTGCTGCCATCGGGCACGCTGTCGCAGACCGTGCTCGATACGCTGGAAGTCAGCAGCGGCAGTGGCGCGAAACAAACCGTGCAACTGGTGGCGCAGACCGGCGTCGGCTTGTCGCCGGCGTTTTACTGGGCCACCACCGGCACCAGTCCGCGCCTGTTCGGCGTGATCATCCCCGGCTTCGCCAATATGCTGGAAGAGGGCTGGCAGGGTGCCGCGCCGGAACTGGCCGTGCGCCAGAAAAAAGCCGAGAACCGCATGCTGGAAGAGCTGGCGGCCAAGCTGCAGCACCCGCTCACCGGCCTGACCCTGGTGCGCAACGCCCGCGTGTTCGACAGCGACAAGGCCACCGTCGGCGCGCCGTCCGACATCTACGTGCTGCGCGGCCGCATCACCGCCGTGCTGCCGGCCGGCTCGCCGGTGCGCGAGGCCGACAACACCATCGACGCCGCCGGCCGCATCGTGCTGCCAGGCCTGTTCGACATGCACGGCCACGTGGACCGCTGGTCCGGCGCGCTGAACATGTCCACCGGCGTGACCAGCGTGCGAGACATGGGCAACGACAACAAGCAGCTGCAGGCCATGCTCGACGAAACCGCCGCCGGCAAGCTGCTGGCGCCGCAGGTGGTGCCGGCCGGCTTCCTGGAGGGCGAGAGCCCGTTCAGCGCCAACAACGGCTTCGTCATCAAGGACCTGGCGGGCGCGAAGGAGGCGGTCGACTGGTACGCGGAGCGCGGCTATCCGCAGCTGAAGATCTACAACTCCTTCCCGAAGGCGATCCTGAAGGACACCGTGGCCTACGCCCACAGCCGCGGCATGCGGGTGTCCGGCCACATCCCGGCCGGGCTGCGCGCGCAGGAGGCGCTGGACGCCGGCTACGACGAGATCCAGCACATCAACCAGGTGCTGCTGAACTTCCTCGTCAAGCCGGACACCGAGACGCGCAACCTGAACCGCTTCCTGCTGCCGGCCGAAAAAGTGGCCGACATGGATTTCAACACCAAACCGTTCAAGGACTTCGTGGCCGGCCTGGCGAAAAAGCAGATCTCGATCGACCCGACCATGTCGGCCTTCGCCTTCATCCAGCAGAAGGACGGCGACCTCAATGAACCCTACCGCGCCTTCGCCGCCAACATGCCGCCGGACGTGGCGCGCAGCCTCGCGGTCGGCGCGATGAAGATCGACGGCGACGCCACCCTCAAGCGCTACCAGAAGTCCTACGGCAAGATGGTGGAATTCGTCGGCATCATGTACAAGGCCGGTGTGCCCATCGTGGCCGGCACCGACGATATCGCCGGCTTCACGCTGCATTCGGAGCTGGCGCTGCTGGTCAAGGCCGGCCTGACGCCGGCCCAGGCCCTGCAGGTGGCGACCCGCAACGGCGCCCGCTACACCCGCACCAGCAACGACCGTGGCAGCATCGCGGCCGGCAAGCTGGCCGACCTGGTGCTGGTGGACGGCGATCCGACCAAGGACATCGCCGACGTCCGCAAGGTGGCGGCGGTGATCACGCGCGGCTACGTCATCTACCCGCGCGAGATCGACAGCGCGCTGGGCATCGCGCCGTTCGTCCAGGACGCGCCGCGGGTGGCCAGGACTTCGGCCGCCGTGGCGGAGATCAACGGTGCCGGCAACGAGGGCGCGCTGCGCCGCATCGACGCCACCGCCCGTCAGCGCGATTGAGTAAATCGCGGTAAAAACCGGGCGCGAGGCGTGTCCGGTTAAGTTCTGTTTAAGCCTGCCGGCGCAAAAATCGTTCTCTGGTTTCGCTGGCGGCGGCGATTCCGCCTTATACTCTGCACTCACTTTTATTTGTTATCGAATATGAAAAAACTCTTCGTCCCCCGTCGTGCCGCCGCGCGTGGCTTTACGCTGATTGAAATCATGGTGGTGGTGGTCATCATGGGTGTGCTGGCGGCGCTGGTGGTGCCCAAGCTGCTCAGCCGCACCGGCGAATCGAAAGTCGCCGCGGCCAAGGTCGATATCGCGACCGTCATGCAGGCGCTCAAGCTGTACAAGCTGGATAACCAGCGCTATCCGACCACCGAGCAAGGCCTGCAGGCGCTGCTGACCAAGCCGACCACCGGCCCGGCCGCCAATGGCTGGAAGTCCGGCGGCTACCTGGAGAAAATGCCGAAGGACCCTTGGGGCAATCCATACCAGTTCCTCTCGCCCGGCATCAAGGGCGAGGTCGATGTGTTCTCCTACGGCGCCGACGGCGCGCCGGGCGGCACCGGCGACGATGCCGACATCGGCTCCTGGGATAACTGATCGCAGGGGGACCACGGCTCATGCGCGCCGCCCGCCAGCGTGGATTCACGCTGATCGAACTGCTGGTGGTGATGGTCATCCTGGGCATCACGCTTGGACTGGTGTCGCTCAACGCGCTGCCGGGCCAGAAGCAGTCCTTGCGTGAGGACGCGCAGCGCATCGCGCTGCTGCTGCAACTGGCGCGCGACGAGGCGATCGTGCGCAACCGCCAGATCGCCTTCGAGGCGGGGCCGGACGGCTACCGCTTCCTGATCCGCAACGAGCGGGAATGGACGCTGGCGGTGCAGGACGACCTGCTGCGCGAGCGCGAATTCAAGCATGGCCCCATCACGCTGATGCTGGATCCGCCGCCCAACGTCCCGGACGCCGGCAACCTGCGCATCGTCTTCGGCCGCGAGCCGGTCGACAAACCCTTTGTGCTGACCCTCAGCGGCGGCGATGCCAGCATCGCCATCCGCGCCGACGGCATCGGCCATTTCACGGTGGACTAGATGCGCCTTCAACGACAACGCGGCTTTACCCTGCTGGAAGTGCTGGTGGCGCTGGTGATCGTCGGCACGGCGCTGGGCGCCTCGCTGCGCGCGGTCGGCAGCCTGACGCAGAACAGCAACGGCCTGCGCGGCGCGATGATGGCCACCTGGTCGGCCGAGAACCGGCTGGTGCAGCTGCGCCTGACGCGCCAGTTCCCGGCGGTCGGCAAGCAGACCTTCGAATGCCCGCAGGGCGACATGAAGCTGATGTGCGAAGAGGAAGTGATCGCCAGTCCGAACCCGCGTTTCCGCCGGGTGGAGGTCAGTGTCTACGACCAGGCCGCGCCTGAGCGGCGCATCATCAAGCTGGTCCAACTGGTGCTGAACCAATGACGGCCCCATTGCGCCGCCGCGCGCGCGGCTTCACGCTGATCGAGCTGCTGGTGGCGATTTCCATCCTCGCCATCGTCGCGGTGCTGGGCTGGCGCGGTTTGGACGGCATCATCCGCTCGCGCGGCGCGCTGACCGCGCAGATGGAGCAGACGCGCGGCCTGCAGCTGGCCTTCGCCCAGCTGCAGAGCGATTGCGCCAACCTGGTCCCGCAAACGCTGATCGGCACCCGCGCCATCCTGCGCGCGGAGGATGGCCGCATCACGCTGGTGCGCATGTCGTTGGGCGAGAACGAGCCGACGCGCTTGCAGGTGGTGTCCTACCGCGTGCGCGACGGCGTGCTGACGCGGCGCGAATCGGCCGGCACGCGCGACCTGGTGCAGCTCGACACGCTGTGGCAGGCCGCCACCGGCGACGCCGACCCGGCTGATGGCGTGGCGCTGCAGTCGGGCGTGCAGCGCATGACGATGCGCTTCTGGACCACGCAGGGCTGGGTGCAGGCGGCCGGCGTGATGCCGGCTCCCCCCGCCCCGGCGGTGGGCGCGCCGAGCGGCCTGGAAGTGTCGATGAACCTGGACGGCGTGGAAGTCCCGATGATTAAATCCTTCCTGCTGGGGGCACTGTGAAGCTGCGGCGCCAGCGCGGCGTGGCCGTCATCACGGCGCTGCTGTTGACCACACTGGCGGTGACCATCGTCGCCAGCCTGTTCTGGCAGCAGCAGGTGCAGGTGCGCTCGATGGAGAACCAGCGCCTGCAGCTGCAGACCCGCTGGATCGTGCGCGGCGCGCTGGACCTGAGCCGGCTGGTGCTGTACCAGGACCACCTGGATTCGCCATTGGTCACGCAGCTCAACGGGGTCTGGGCCACGCCGCTGGAGGAAACGCGGCTGGACGACTACATCGAACGCGAACGCGCCGAGGCGGAAAATTTCAACGCCACGCTGTCCGGCAGGATGATCGACGCGCAGTCGCGTTACAATCTTGCCAATCTGGCGCAGAACCACCTGCCGGTGCAAATACAGGTGAAGGTATTCGAGCGGCTGCTGACCAACCTGCGGCTCGATCCGTCGCTGGCGCAGGCGGTGGCCACGCAGGTGGCGAATGCGCAGACGGCGCAGCCGCCGCAGCCGCCGCAGCCGCAACCGCCGCAACCGGCGCAGACCTCGGGGCCGCAACCGATCGATCTGCTGCGGGTGGAGGATTTGCTGGCGGTGAGCGGCTTCACGCCGCAGATGGTAGAGAAGCTGCGCGATTTCGTCATCATCCTGCCGGAGCGCGCAACGGAGTTGAACGTGAATACCGTGCCGGCCGAGCTGCTGTCGGCGTTGTACGAGCGCCTCTCGCTGTCGGATGCGGCGGCCATGGTGAATACACGGCAGCGCGTCTATTATTTTAACAAGGAAGCGTTCAACGCGACGCCGCAGGTGTCGTCGCTGGGCAAGCCGGAGGTGCCTTACAACGTCAAGAGCAGCTACTTCCTGGCCTACAGCCGGGTGAGGCTGGACCGGGCGGCGCTGGACGCGCAATCCCTGCTGGTGCGGGCGGCCAACGGCATCACGACGGTGGTCTGGATACGGGAATATTAGAACTGGCATGAACGAAAGCGAGACCCTTTGACTACACTACTTATCCGCTATCCGGCCAAGGCCAGCGTCGACAGCGGCGCGGCCCAGACCTGCCCGTTCGCGCTGGTGGGCGACGGCGGCAACCTGCTGCAGCAGGGCGTTTCCCCGCTGGGCAACCTGTCGGACCTGGTGGCCTCCGCGCGCCGCGTGGTGCTGCTGCTGGCCGCCGCCGACGTCACGCTGCTGCGCGTGGTGGCGCCGCCATTGTCCGCCGCGCGCCTGAAGGCCGCGCTGCCGGCGCTGGTGGAGGAACAGGTGCTGGGCGATCCGGCCGACTGCGTGCTGGCGGCCGGCGCCGCCGACGCCGAGGGTGGCCGCACGGTGGCCGTGGTGCAGCGCAGCTGGATCGAAGTGCTGGTCAAGGCGCTGCTGGCGCAGGGCGCGCATCACGTCTCGGTGCTGCCGGCGCAACTGTGCCTGCCGTTCCAGCCGGGTTCCGTGTCGGCCGCGCTGAGCACCGGCGACGCCGGCTTCGAATTGATACTGCGCCAGTCGCAGACCATGGGCATGGGCCTGACGCTGCCGGCGCAACCGCAGGCCGCGCTGCAAACGCTGCGCGCGATGGCGGGCGACGAGCCGGTCACGCTGTACCTGGCGCCGGCGCAGATGGCGCAGTTCGCGCCGCTGGTGGCGACGGCCGATGCCGGCCACGGCGTCACCCTGATGGAAGACCACTGGGCGCACTGGGTGGCCGCCTCGCGCTCGGCGGGGCTGGACCTGGCGCCGGCCTTGGGCGCCACCGGCGCCAACGCGCGCCAGTGGCAGCGTTGGCGCTGGCCGCTGCGCATCGCCGCGCTGGCGCTGCTGGTCAACGTGGCGGGGCTGAACATCGAATGGCTGCGCCTCAAGCGCGAGGCCGGCGCGGTCAGCCAGTCCATGCTGCAGACCTTCAAGGCCGCCTATCCGAACGAGCCGGTGATCCTCGACCCGGCGGCGCAGATGCGCAAGAATATCTCGCTGGCCAAGGCCGACGGCGGCCAGCCCGCCGCCGACGAATTCACCGCGCTGAGCGCCGCCCTGGGCGAGGCGCTGGGCGCCTTGCCGCGCAAGGACATCATCGCCACGCTGGAGTACCGCGACCGCGCCCTGCAGATCAAGGTCAAGCCCAACACCGTCGATAGCGGCACGCTGGCGCAGCTGCGCTCCGCGCTGGCCGCGCGCAAGCTGGACCTGTCGGAAACCAATCCGGGCGCCTGGCAGATACGTCCGTCGAGCGGCGCGGGCGGAGGAAAATCATGAACAAACTGACCCAAACGATACAAGACTATCGCGGCCGCGCCTCGGCCTTCTGGATCGAACGCACCGAGCAGGAACGCAAGTTCCTCGGCATCGGCGGCGCGGTGCTGGGCGTGGCGCTGTTTTATTCGGTGCTGATCGCGCCGGCGCTGGACGGCGGCGCCAAGCTGCGCAAGTCGCTGCCCGAGCTGCGCCAGCAGGCCGCCGAGCTGCAGGCATTGGCGCTGGAGGCGGCCGCGCTGCGCGGCCAGAACACCATCGCCCCGTCGCCGATGACGCGCGAGATGCTCAACGCCGGCCTCGCCGCGCGCGGGCTGACCACGCAATCGGTCTCCGTCACCGGCGAATACGCCAAGGTGCAGATGAACGGCGTGCCTTTCCCGGCGCTGATCGCCTGGCTGGACGCGATCCGCACCGAGAGCCGCATCGCCGTCTCGGAGGCCAACATCAGCGCGCAGGACACCGCCGGCATGGTCAACGCCACGCTGACGCTGCGCCAGAACGCGGGCGGCCGGTGATGCGAAAAGGCTGTCCATGAAGCGCCTCGTGCTATGGTTGCTGACCATCGCGCTGAGCGTGGCGGCGACGCTGGCGGTGTTCTTTCCGGCGGCCTGGCTAGGATCGCTGGTGGAGGCGCGCACGGGAGGACGTTTGACGCTGGGAGACGCGCAGGGTACGCTGTGGCGCGGTTCGGCCTTTATCGGCGGCGCGGCCAGCGGCAACAGCCCGGTCACGCCGCTGCTGCCGGGCCGTTTCAGCTGGAAGATTTCGCCGCTGGCGCTGGTCGGCATGGTCGACCTGCAGCTGGAAAACAGCGAGGCGCTGGCGCAGCCGCTGACCTTCAAGGGCAGCTGGTCGCAATGGCAGCTCAGCCCATCGGCGCTGCTGCTGCCGGCCGAGGGCCTGGCCGGCCTGGGCGCGCCGCTGAACACCGTGGCGCCGAGCGGCACGATGCGATTGTCGTGGACCGCGCTGGAGCTGGCGCTGGCCGACCGCCAGGTCGCCATCAACGGCCGCACCACGCTGGAGATGACGGACATGGCTTCGCGGCTGTCGTCGGTGCGGCCGCTGGGCAGCTACACGCTGGCGCTGGACTGGCATGGGCAGTCGGCGGCGTTGACGCTCAATTCCGTCAAGGGCCCGCTGTTGTTGAGCGGCTCCGGCAACCTGAATAACGGCCGCCTGCGGTTTTCCGGGCAGGCCGAGGCAGCAAAAGGATTTGAAGAGCAGCTGGCCAACCTGTTGAATTTGCTGGGCCAGCGCAAACCGAATAGTGACCGCAACATCATCGCTTTAGAGTTCCACTAAGTTCAGATAAAAGTTCAGACAATGAAAAAACAGTCCGTGAGCAAATCCACCCTTCCCGCGCTGCGCCGCCTGAGCGCGGGCGCGATGCTGTGCTGTGCGACGAGCGTCGTGCCGGTCGTGACGCCGTTGCTGGTGCTGCTGCCCGCCAGCGCGCAAGCCGCGGCCGACGACGCCGCGCTGAACTTTGTCGGCGCCGACATCGAGTCGGTGATCAAGGCGGTCGGCCACTACACCAACATCACCTTCGTGATCGACCCGCGCGTTAAGGGCACGCTGACGGTGGTGTCGGAAAAGCCGGTGACCAAGTCGCAGGCGTTCGGCCTGCTCACCTCCGCGCTGCGCCTGCAAGGCTACGCGGTGGTCAGCGGCGACGGCTACGCCAAGGTGGTGCCGGAAGCGGACGCCAAGCTGCAGGCCGGGCCGACCCAGGTCGGCGCCAGCCAGGCCTCGGCCAAGGGCGACCAGATCGTCAGCCAGATCTTCCATCTGAATTATGAGTCGGCGGCCAACGTGGTGACGGTGCTGCGGCCACTGATCTCGCCCAACAACACCATCAACGCCAACCCGGGCAACAACACCGTGGTGGTCACCGACTACGCCGACAACGTCAAGCGCCTGGCCAAGATCGTCGCCGCGCTGGACGCGCCGGCCGTCGCCGACCTGGACGTGATCCCGGTGCGCTACGCCATCGCCAGCGACCTGGCGGTCATGGTCAACAAACTGATGGACTCCGGCACGGGCGCCGGCGACGCGGGCAAGGTGCACGTGTTGTCCGACCCGCGCACCAATTCGCTGATCCTGCGCGCGCCGTCGGCGGCGCGCTCCAACCTGGCCAAGTCGCTGATCGCCAAGCTCGACCAGCCGACCCAGGAACTGGGCAACGTCCACGTGGTCTACCTGAAGAACGCCGAAGCGGCCAAGCTGGCGCAGACGCTGCGCAGCGTGGTCTCGGGCGACACCTCGGCCGCCAACGCCTCCGGCGTCGGCACCGGCCAGACCGGCCAGGGCGGCCTCGGTGGCCAGGGCCAGGGTGGCCTGGGCGGCCAAAGCAGCAACACCGGCAGCGGCATGGGCTCCAACAGCTCCGGCACCAGCTCCGGCCCATCCAACCCGCTGCTGAGCGGCTCCGGCCAGCAGCAGCAGGGCGGCGGCGGCGGCACGGCAGGTTTCATCCAGGCCGATTCCACCACCAACACCTTGATCATCACCGCGCCGGAATCGGTGTACCGCAACCTGCGCGCCGTGATCGACCAGCTGGACGTGCGCCGCGCGCAGGTCTACATCGAATCGCTGATCGTCGAGGTCTCGTCCGACAAGGCCTCCGAGTTCGGCATCCAGTGGGTGGGGGCGACCGGCAACGAGAACAGCACCTACCGCGTGGGCGGCCTGCAGTCGTATTCGACCGGCGGCAACAACATCGGCACCTTGGCCGGCCAGCTGCTCAACAAGGGCACCGGCACCACCACCACCGGGCCGACGCTGCCCGGCGCGGGCCTGACCATCGGCGTGTTCAAGCAGGTGGCCGGCGGCCTCGGACTGGGCGCGCTGGCGCGCTCGCTGGAATCGGACGGCAACGCCAACGTGCTGTCGACGCCTAACATGATCACGCTGGACAACGAGCTGGCCACCATCTCGGTCGGCCAGAACGTGCCTATCCTGACCGGCCAGTTTACCACCACCTCCGGCACCAACAACAATCCGTTCCAGACCATCGACCGCAAGGAAGTGGGCCTGACGCTGAAAGTGCGCCCGCAGATTTCCGAAGGCGGCACGGTCAAGCTGGCGATCTATCACGAGACCTCCAGCGTCGACAAGACCACGCTGACGGCGGCCGCCGGCATCACCATCAACAAGCGCGTGATCGAGAACAACGTCATCGCCGACGATGGTCAGATCATCGTGCTCGGTGGCCTGATCGAGGATACCGAGGGCGATGGCGTGGACAAGGTGCGCGGCCTGGGCGACATTCCGGTGCTGGGCAATCTGTTCAAGTACCAGACCCGCACCCGCAAGAAGACCAACCTGATGGTGTTCCTGCGTCCCGTGGTGATCCGCAACAAGGAGCAGAGCACCTCGCTGGCGACCGACCGTTACGACTACATGCGCGGCCAGCAGGAATCGATCCAGCCGCCCGAGAGCATCCTGGTCAAGGACCTCGGCCAGCCTTTGCTGCCGACCCTGAAGGATGGCGCGCCGCTGGGCGGCACCATGGTGCGTCCACTGCCTGCCGCGCCGGCGCCGGTGCGCGAACCGGGCGCCGCCGAACCAGCCAAGCGTCAGTGATATGAGTAATCTCCTTCCATACGCCTTCGCCCGCGACTTCGTGGTGCTGGCGCAGCAAAGCGACGAAGCCGAACACACGGTGGACGTGCTGGTCTGCGGCGCCACCGCGCCGGCGGCCATCGCCGAGGTGTCGCGCCGCTTCGGCCGCATCCAGCTCAAAAGCATGCCGCGCGCCGACCTGGAAACAGCCATCGCCGCGGCCTACGCCAGCTCGGGCGGCAACGCCTCGATGGTGGCCGAGGAGTTCGACGCCGACCTCGATCTGACCAAGCTGCTGCAGGACGTGCCGGCCATCGAGGACCTGCTGGAATCGTCCGACGACGCGCCGGTGATCCGCATGATCAACGCGCTGCTGACGCAGGCGCTGCGCGACAGCGCCTCCGACATCCACATCGAGCCGTTCGAGCAGACCTCGGTGGTGCGCTTCCGCGTCGACGGTTCGCTGCGCGACATCGTCCGTCCGCGCAAGGCCATCCACGGCTCGCTGATCTCGCGTATCAAGATCATGGCGCAGCTGGACATCGCCGAGAAGCGCCTGCCGCAGGACGGCCGCATCACGCTGCGCATCGGCGGCAAGCCGGTGGACGTGCGCGTGTCGACGCTGCCGACCGGCCACGGCGAACGCGCGGTGCTGCGTTTGCTGGACAAGGAAGCGGGCCGCCTGGACTTGAACCACCTGGGCATGAGC
>Ga0308157_10003626_pt1 | contig 22032 bp, 17 predicted proteins | sample PhyBR1_FD_201035 | JGI IMG/M metagenome (GOLD analysis project Ga0308157, IMG submission 201035) | Phyllosphere microbial communities from UC Gill Tract Community Farm, Albany, California, United States - DLSLB.R1 | ecosystem: Host-associated > Plants > Phyllosphere > Unclassified | place: USA...
AGTGCAGACTTTGCAGCTCGTCGCCAAAGGGTACCGAAGCAAAGAGATCGCGTTCGACATGGGCATTTCCGAACGAACGGTCAAAGCGCATTTGACGAATATCTATAATAAGCTCGGCGTCGATTCCCGGATGCAGGCGATATCGGCTGCGGTGGAGCAGGGAATCGTACATCTTTGAATCTCCATATCATATATGGGAAATAACAAAGCCTTTCCGTGCCGCTGCGCGAAAAGGCTTTTTGGCGATTTCTCTTCGAGGTTTCTTGTATTCCTGTAAGGGGACCTGCTGGCTGCTTGCGTACATGTACGTTTTTTGCCCGAAGGTACAAGTCCGTAAACGGCACGTTCGTACGATGGCGACTTTCCGTTTCAAGCCTAAGATAAATGAAGACACAGATTATCATCACGAAACGGAGTGGAAACCGCGCATGGCAAAATATTTATATCGGCTCGGCTTATGGTCGGCCAAAAATCGCTTGAAAGTCATTTTCGGAGGTATCGCGCTGCTGATCGCGACCGCCGTACTGGCGTTGTCGATCGGACCGGCATTCAACGAAAACACGCCGATCCCCGGATTACAATCCCAAGAAGCGTTGGAAATGATGAATAACGAGTTCCCGTCGGCTCCCGAAAACGGCGGTCAAACGAAAATGGTGTTCAAAGCCCCGCAAGGCGAAACCTTATCTTCGCAAAGCGCACAGACGACGATCGCGCGCACGCTGAAAATGATCGCCGAAGATCCTGCCGTCAAAGAAGTCGTCAGTCCGTACAAGAACGGATCGCTCAGCGTCGACCGGACGATCGCTTACGCGACCGTCACCTATGGCGTACCGGGCGGAGAGGTTACGAAAGAATCCAAAGCAAACATCGACGCCGCGGCCGAGACGCTGCGAGAAACCGGTTGGCAGGCGGAGATGAGCGGCAACGGCTACAGCAAAATGAAAATCGTCAGCATCATGGAAGTGATCGGCGTGTTCGTCGCTTTCCTGGTTCTGTCCGTTACGTTCGCTTCGTTCCTGACCGGCCTGCTGCCGATCGTTACCGCGATCATCGGGCTCGGTATCGGACTGATGGGCGTTCTGCTCGGATCCAATGTATTGGAGATGTCCGCGACTTCGCTGTCGCTGTCCGCCATGTTGGGGCTTGCGGTCGGCATTGACTATGCGCTGTTCATCGTCTCGCGTTACCGGCAGCAGCTGCTCGAAGGGTATGAGCGGGACGAAGCAATCGCGATCGCGAACGGAACGGCGGGAAGTTCGGTCGTGTTCGCCGGCATCACGGTCATGATCGGCTTGTGCGGATTGGCTGTCGCCCAAATTCCGTTCCTGACCGCGATGGGCTTGGCCGGGGCGCTGTGCGTGCTCGCTGCCGTATTGATTGCCGTCGTTTTCGTTCCGGCTGTCCTGTCTTGGATGGGCGAGCGGATCAGTCCGAAAAAAACCAATCCGCTGCTCGCCAAATTCTCGTTCAAAAAAGCAGGTCGTCGCGAAGGCGTGGATACGGCGTGGGGCACGTTCGTGACGAAACGCCCATGGCTCGTCGTGTTGGGAGGCGTGGCGCTGCTTGCCGCGATCGCACTGCCGTTCGGACGCATGGAGCTTGGTATGCCCGACGACGCGCAAAAACCGGTCGAACAAACGGAGCGGCGCGCCTATGATTTGCAAACCGAAGCTTACGGCGCCGGCAGTCACAGTCCGCTGGTGATTCTGGCCGAGACTTCAGGCGGTGAACAAGCAGGGGTTGATGTACAGAAAGCGATCGAGGCGCTCGGGACGTTCAAAAATATCGGGACGGTAAACCCCGCCATGCCCGGGCCTTCCGGTAATCTGTTCCTGATCAGCGTGGTTCCCACAACAGGGGCGCACAATCAAGAAACGCGGGATCTGGTTCAGCAAATCCGGGACGGCGCGGCAGATATTCAGCAGAATACGGGAGTCCGGTTGATGGTAACGGGCACCACCGCGGTCGGCATCGATATTTCGCAAAAACTCAGCGACGCGCTGCCGAAGTTCTGCCTTGTAATCATCGGGTTGGCTTTCCTGCTGCTGATGACGGTATTCCGCTCCCTGCTGGTTCCGATCAAAGCGGTGCTCGGCTTTATCTTGTCATTGGGCGCGACGCTGGGCTTCGTCGTTCTTGTCGTCCAGGACGGGCATATGGGGACGCTGTTCGGTTTCGGAGGACCGGGACCGATCCTGAATTTCCTGCCGATCATTGTCGTCGGTATCCTGTTCGGCCTGGCTATGGACTATGAAGTGTTTCTCGTCAGCCGGATGCGCGAAGAGTTCAAACACAGCCGCGACGCGAAGCGCGCCGTGCTTGCGGGGATCAAGCATAGCGGCAGCGTGGTTACGGCGGCAGGCTTGATCATGATCTCCGTATTCGTCGGTTTCATGCTGGCGGAAGATCCGATCATCAAGTCCATGGGCTTCGCGCTCGCGTTCGGCATCTTGTTCGACGCTTTCGTCGTCCGCATGCTGATCGTGCCGGGCGCCATGACGCTGATGGGACGCTCCGCCTGGTATTTGCCGAAATGGCTGGACCGTATCCTGCCGAATATCGACGTCGAAGGCGAATCCGTGATGGAAGAAGTGAATCGCCGAAAAAAAGAGGCCGCGTAGAAGCATCAAAAATCGTTATTGTTCATTTTGTGCTAGTTATAATCTGGATAATCCTAACGCGCCGAACCCTCTCTCCTTTACAATGAATGCACGAGCACGCAGCAAACAGACGACCGAAAATCATTGAAATCGAGAGAGGGCGGCTAAGCGATGAAGTATACGTTCAAGGAGTACCGGCAACCGGAAATCCTGCGCAATCATTTGAATCTGGGAGGCACCCATCCGCAAGGCGAGAAAATCGACGTCACCAGCTTGTACATCGAACGGGGCGGCAAGCCGCATATTCCGGTTATGGGCGAGTTTCATTATTCCAGATGCAATCGCAGCGACTGGCACGACGAGCTGTGTAAAATGAAAGCCGGCGGAATCACGCTCGTCTCCACCTATGTATTTTGGATCTACCACGAAGAAATCGAAGGCGTCTTCGACTTTTCGGGCGATAACGATCTGCGCGCTTTTATCCAAGAATGCGAAAAGGTCGGTCTGGACGTCGTGATCCGAATCGGTCCGTGGGCGCATGGCGAATGCCGAAACGGCGGGTTCCCCGATTGGCTGCTGGAGAAACCGTTCGCGCTTCGCGACAACAATCCGGCCTACCTTGCGCAGGTGCGCACGCTGTACACGAACATTTTCGAACAGGTGCAAGGGCTTTTCTACAAAGACGGAGGAAAGATCATCGCCGTTCAGTTGGAAAACGAGCTGACGGATCGGGCCGACCATCTGGCGAAGTTAAAAGAAATCGCGATCGAATGCGGGATCATCGCGCCGATCTATACCGTGACCGGGTGGAATGCCGTAGAAGGCGCTCAGATCCCGGTGGATGAAGTGCTTCCGGTATTCGGCGGGTACTGCGAAGCGCCGTGGGAAGATCATACGAATCCGCTGCCGCCGTCTCCTCATTATTTTTTTACCGGCCTGCGCAACGACACCGGCATCGGGGCGGATCTGCTTCCTCAAGCGATCGAAACGGATTCGCAGTGGCGTTTGCCGTATGAACGGTATCCTTTTGCAACGTGTGAGCTGGGCAGCGGCATACAAGTCACGCATCATCGCAGACCGTTGATCAAGCCGATGGACGTTTACAGCCTCTCGCTCGTGAAGATCGGTGACGGCAATAATCTGATCGGTTATTATATGTATCACGGCGGCACGAATCAGATTGGCAAGCGATCGACGTTCCAGGAATCGAAAGCCACCGGTTACCCGAACGATTATCCGATTCTGTCTTACGATTTTCAATGCGCGTTGTCCGAATACGGAGAAGTGCGGGAACAATATCGACTGCTGAATCTTCTGCATTTATTCGTTCAGGATTTTCAGGAAACGCTTGCGCCGATGCCGCGGGTAGAGGCTGCGCAATCGGTTTCTAGGGAAGATACGACTTCTTTGCGGTATGCGATGCGCACGGACGGAGATCACGGGTTCGTATTCGTGAATCATTATCAACGGCTGACCGAGCTTGCGGATGTGCAAGAGGCGGTGATCGATACGGGGAGCATCGTGTTTCCGAAAATCGACGTGAGCGGCGAAGTCAGTTTCTTTATGCCGTTTCGTATGAAGCTACCGGGCGCGGTTCTCGATTATGCGACGGCTCAGCCTTTGTGTATCGCAGGCAATACGTATTTCTTCGCGCAAATTCCCCGAATCGCGCCCGAATACCAATTCGGCGACGGGCAAAAGGTTACGGTGCAAGCGGGGACCGAGTCGGCTTTTGAAATCAACGGAACCGCAATCGTGACGCTGACTTGGGAGCAGGCCAAATATTTGCGCAGATTGGACGGGGAACTGTACGTAGGCGAACAATGCGACCTGTACCGATCGGGCAGCGAAATTCGTTCTGTTTCGGGCGGTGACGTTCGTTATCTGCATTGGACCGGAAAAAGATTTGAGCCGCATTCCATTCAACAGCCGTATACGGCACCCGTAGTCACGTATAAGGATGTCTCGGAACTTCCTTTTGAGCCGAAGCATACCGAAGAACTGCATATCGGCGGCGAGCGGAACGTTCAATGGCGAAAAGTTTCCGTGACGGGAGCCGAAGGGTTCGTCGATATCGACTATTATGGAGATACGGCGCAGATTTACGCAGACGGGGAACTGGTTGCGGATAGTTATTATTACGGAGAGACATGGAGAGTGCCGTCAAAGCTGCTGGAAGGAAAAGAGTGTTACCTTGCCGTGTCGGAAATGCGGGATGACTTTTACAAAGAGTTCGCGAGCAAGACCGGCTAAACGGCTTATCAAATCGAAGGAGATCGAACCGAACATGCTACCCTTCAGACTTTTTCATCATAAAGGCCATATCGAATATCCGTTGTCCTTATACAGCTGCGGCTTGCATGAACAGCACCGGGTGCATCGGGCTATCGGTTATCCGACCTTTCAATGCATGATTTGTTTCGGCGGCGCGGGGACTTTTGATTTTGAAAACGGTTCTTCCTTAACGATGCAGAGGGGAGACGTGCTGCTTGTGCCGGGCAAATTGGCTCATGCGTATGGTCCGAAAGCGGAAGGCGGTTGGGTGTTGGGATATATGGGCATCGAGGGGCGTTTGATCGAGCCTTTGATTCATTCTCTGGAGCTTCCGCTTATGCAGCCGATCGCGGTGGTAAGCGAGCATCATATGAAGCAGCTCGAAACGGATCTGAGGCAGTTATGGAACGGAAGCGAACCGGACGGGCGGGACAGTTACGATCAACAGCAAGCTTCCACGCAGATTTATCATATGCTGACTTACATTGCCGCCATGACGCGCAGCGAGAATCCGGTATCCAAAGACCGCAGCAGTGCCGGAGTCAAAACGCTGCTTCGCGAGTCGGTGCAATATATGGAGCAGCATTATATGGAAGAGTTAAGCATCGCGAACATCGCCGATACGGTGGGCTACTCCAAGCAGCATTTTCAACGCAAATTCAAAGAAATCTACGGCGTAAACCCTAATCATTATCTGCAGCGTTTGCGAATGCTCAAAGGCGAGCAGCTATTGGCCGAACAATCCGAACTTTCCGTAGGCGAGATCGCGATCAGGGTCGGCATGGAATTCAATTATTTCGTGCGCTTGTTCAAAAGGGAGCACGGAATCACGCCGGCGCAGTATCGGTTGACCCGAGCATATGAATAATTGACGAAAGATCTATTTATCCATGAGAAATATAAAAATCCTCGAGGGCTGTAATCAACAAAAGTCACATTAGTCTATTTAAAAAAGAAATATGCAAAAAACAAAACCGACCTGATCCTGATTCGAATAGGATGTAAGGTCGGTTTATTCGTTTTCTAATTTTCGATGAGGCTCTTCATGTTTTTGATCGTTGCAAAGTGCATGGCTTCATGATAAATCAGAAAACCCAGCAATTGTTCTATAGTGGTAAAGGTAAGTCCTGTAGAGGATTTGTAAGGCGAATGGATGTCTTCGTTCAATCGGCTTGAGAGAACATCTTCAACCCGCTGCATTTGTTCCGTCAACAAGTCGATGAGTCGGGACAATGCGGGAGGCTCTATATCCCAATCGGACGGTTTGGTTCCCGGATCGAACAGCTTGTTGAAGTTATCAGGATATCGGGTTTCTTGTCCGGCAAGTTGAAAAGCGAACTTCTCGTGTACAACGTACATGTGGCCCAGACCTATTGGAATGATTTCGGTGGTGGCGTCATTCATGTCTTTTACATGTTCAATGGTCTGGCGGCGAACAAATTTCAATTGATCTACAACAGCCTTGCAAAGAGCCTGACATTGATTGAGCAAAGATACATCGGAGAAAAAATCACTACGTTCTCGAAAAAATGGTAACTCGAAGTAGAACCTAGGTACCACAAGTTAGTTATTGAGTTAATACTATTCGATTAAAAAAGACTGGATCCAACTTTGTGCCTTCAGCACCTTCAGTATTTTTTACAGTAAGAGACTGGAAACGTGAGAAGAAGCGTCTTCAGTATCTTTTTCTCTTTATAAGAATTCACTTCCAACTTGAAAAGTAGTAATCTGATTAAGGGAGCAAGCATTTTTTCACATGTATTTGGCTGTATCGATGCTGCATCTACGATAATCAAACAGGAGCGACATAAAAATGATACCCCTTCCACCAAATGAAGCCGTCACATCCGTTGAAGAATGGATTTGCGAAGATGCCGGAGAACTGATTGCCGAAACTTTGCATCAAAAAAAGCTTAAAAACAACAAGGAGTATAACGCTTACAAAGAAAGTATAGCGGCGCTGGTCAATAAACTCAGAAAAGAAATACTCGGAGATCAAATTGTTTTATGGGTTCGAACGTTCAGTACCTTTATCAATTCGAAAACAACGAACTCAAACAATACAGAAACTCTCCGGATTGAAGCGATCGTGATGAAGCCGGGTCCCAACGGCGTGTACGAACCGTTTCCGCATCCATTGAAACCCGGGCACCATTGGGAGATTTCCTCTGTTATTCCGCTGCGGCTTTTCCGCATCCCCTTGATTAACGAGAATCTGAACAATGCGCTGCTTAAAACGGAATTCGAAACTGAGACCGACGACAGACGCCTCGATAACTTGTTGAAGATCAACTTGAGGAATTGCGTAAAGGTAGAAGAGGATTTTACCGCTCGATTAAACCGTTTAGAAAGCAGGCTTTTAGCCGAGGCAGCCAAAGAAATTTTCGGAACGGATGTAGAAAAAAGCATCGTCGCAAAGTTTTTGGAATACGGGCGAACCATTAGCGAAGAATGCAAAGAAGAATATGCCCGATTAGAGGACTCAAAAAAACGGCTTGCGGAAGAAGAAGCCCGCTATAACGAAAGAGAAAACGAACTAAACGAAAAGCAGCTTCAATGGAAAAGAATTTTAACAAATATCGATCGGCATATGAGTCTTGAAGGCGAAGAAAACGAGCCGGACGTTCGAGCGGCCTACGACTGGGATCCGAATGAAGCGGTCGAGATGCTTCAAGCGCTTCTGTTCCATAATTCCGAAGACGATCTTGTTTACGATGAAATGACGTTGGAGATGTTTCTCGGAGCGCTGCAAACGAATACGCTGGTTCTTCTAAGCGGACCTTCAGGCACCGGCAAATCCAGTCTGGTCGCCGAAACGGCTCGTGCGATCAAAGGAGCGAAAGCCCGAATCATTCCGGTACAATCGGGATGGACGGATACTCAAGATTTGCTCGGTTATTTCAATCCGATCGAAAAAGCGTTCGTCGCTACGCCTTTTATGGAAGCATTGGCGGAAGCCGCGCGCGAAGAAGAACAAAACCACCTTCATTTGATCTGTCTCGACGAGATGAATCTGGCGCATGTCGAACACTACTTTGCTGAACTTCTTAGTGCCCGGGAGCAGAAAGAGGCTTACATTCAGCTGTACAACAAACGCTTCTATGCACAGGCCAAAGCAATCCTCGAACAGGAGGAAGGCAATTGGACTCGGGAGCAGCTGCTTGCGGCGCGCGAATTGATCGAACGCTACCCTTATCGTTTCAAAATTCCTTCGAATGTTCGTTTTATCGGAACGATGAACATGGATCATACCGTCAAGTCGCTCAGTCCCAAAGTGATCGATCGCAGCTTCGTGATCGAACTTGATCATTTGGATGCCAAGCAGAAAGCGGAGATTAAGAAAAAAGCGGAAAGCAGAAATTTCGAAGGCTGTCTAAAAGTCGACCTCGAACAATTCGGTGCGGTTCTTCGGACTGACGCCGCATTGGAAAAAGAAGCCGAACAACTGGTGCAATGGTCGCACGAACTGGCAGCGATCCCTAATGCGCCTCTAAACAGCCGAGGCCAAAAGCAGATCGAGCAGTATCTTAAACGGACTTCCAAGCCGGCGTCCAGCAAGGCAAAATCGGTAGGGCGCTATCGCGATCAGCTGATCCTGACGAAAATCTTGCCGAGAATCGAACTATCCGCGCGTAACGAAGCGGGTATGGATAGTCTGGTGCGTTTTCGCGAAACGATCCAAAACTATCCTCATTCTTGCAAGAAGTTGGACAAAATGTTGGAATACGAACGCATCATCCGGTTTTGGTGAAGCCGATGAAATTTTATTCGATCCATGTCAGGGAAGAGGAGCGGCAGGAACCCAGCGGCAGGAAAAGCTGGAGCGAAGCGAAACTCGTGCTGCATCGCGAGTTGGAACGTAGTCAAGGCGTCTCGATCATGCATGAATACACTCGCGAAGAAAACCGTCTGCTCCGAATCGGAGTAAAAATCGAAGGGGCTTCGAACGTTATCGTTACGGATACGTGGGGAGGCGAACTAAAGCTGAAGCCTTCGGTACACGAGCCTGATGTATGGTACGATGCCAGACAAGAATGGGTCGAGAACGGGCTTCCGGTCGGGAAAGAAGCGATATTCGGTTCTAACGCCTGCGGGCAATGGCTGGTCACAGCCTATGGAGCCGATCGAAATGTTATCGGTTCGGCGAAGGTAAGAGTGATTCCGGGACTATTAACCGCTGAGCAGTACGAGCTTATGCGGACGGAAGTCATGCAAATCGTCGAAGACCTTGCTTATCGACCGGGCCGGGGGAATGACCGCGATGTTATTCGCGAACTGCAGGTACCGCTGTTCCCGCTGGAACGATTACGGCAGCTTATCGACGAGTGGGCGCAGTGGTTGGAAAAGATCGAATCCGAGCCGGCCGAGAAGCTCCATGTTTCACGAGAGAAAACAGGCGCTCATTTGATTAAGAGATGGGATTCCAAATCGCTTCTGGAATATGCTATGTATCCGGAACGAAGAAAAATATCCGTTAGGGTATCCGCCAGAGAGCCTTTGCTGCCCGAGCACGGGATGGTGAAATGGATGCTGGAGAAGATCGGGCGGCGGGTCGAACAGGAACGAGCGGTTGAGAACTCCGCGCTTGAACAATTAAAACAGCTCGACAGCGATCTTACGGTATTGAATATAAGCAGCGAAGAGAACAGCAGGGTTCTAGAGACCCTGCAAAAGCGCGGTCAACAAATTCGGGCGGATGTTGAATTGTTGGAACGACGAATCCGCGAATGGGCCGGCGTCGAAAAAGTTATTCAGCATTATTCAAGCAGTACGCTGTTCGATGTTGAGGAAATAGAGCCGGAATGGACGCATTTGTTCCAGACCCACGCGCCGTACCGCGCCGTACTGGAAGTGTACGAGCAGATCCTGGAATTAACGCCGTTTTTTTCGCCCAGGGAAAAAGCTTTTGAACAAGCATTGATCAATTCGCCGCATCTTTTCGAAGTATGGATGCTGCTTCAGCTCGTTCGGGGGCTGCGCAGACTGCGGTTCGACTGTCCGAATCTGTTCGAATCGCTCGTTAATCATTTTGACACGGACGGTACGTTAAGCGGTTGGAGCGGCAGATTCGGACACGGAACGGAAACGATAGAACTGTATTATGAGCCGCGGCTTGTCCTGAGGGACGGTTCGTCGGTAAGGCCGGACTTTTTGCTCGAATTCAGAGACGCAGAGAGCGGAGAATGTCATGCCCATACGCTGGATGCCAAATATAAACCTTATGTTGACTTGGGAACCGCGACGCTTGAAGACGATATCGGTCGTTCCGCGCGAAGATACTTGAATATTGCCAAAGAAGGAACACGGGTGAGAAGCGCGGCTCTCGTGCATATCGATCCAAGAATCAGTAACTGGAATCTCGATGGGGCGAATCGCTATGAGCTAAGCCATTTTCCTGTGCGACCCGGCTATACGGAAGGAATTCGAACTTACATGAGAAGAGCTTTTCATTATTTCGACAATCGGATCAACAAATGTGCATCGTGCGGCAAGTGTGCAGCAAAGATCGATCAGGGATACAAAACGACGTACATTTGCGACGATTGCAGCGAGGTTTGGGTCGATAACGTTTGTTCTCATCGTAATTCGCCTTTCGTAGGGCGGCCGCGTACCCGGCTCTTGAAATATGCATCCGGCAATTACAATGTTCAGGTAGGCAAAAGTTGGAACGTATATTGCCCGTTCTGTCACCAGGAAGTTAGGGGCGCCAGCATTCGGACGGATATTTTCGGATATACTTATCCGATCGCTTAGCCGCGCCGGGATCGAATGTTCCGACAAAGAGAATCGTTCTATTTACAAGCCAAGGGTAGGGAAGCTCTGTATGCTTATTTGCTGTGCAAAAGTATGCGCTGCGCGTCGATCAGATGAATTTATTTTTTCCGCAGACACCAGCGGCCTATGTTTCCTTTCAGTTATGGCGCAGAGCGGGACATGAGTTTATCTGTGCTTCTTCCTCCGACGATCAGCCATTCTTACAATTTCAAGACGATATGCGAGCAAAATGCTTCACGTACTGAGCTTGCAAATAACGAATTAGTAACTAATAAAAAAAGATAGAGTATTAGAATGGACGTGTTAAGATTGATGCAATGTAAGAGACCGGGGTTCACTTGGTTTCTTATTTAAACATATATGTACAAAATACGGATTTTGTGAATAAATATGAAAGAAAATAAGACAGGTCTTGATTCCTCAGCAGTCGATTTTAGCTTTGGCTGCACAATGATTCATGTTTCTTCAAGTCTCTGCCGATATTTGATTTGCAAATATTCTTTATCCATACAGCGGCCTGCGATTTCGCAGGCCGCCATTGTTTTACCATACGCTTAGATGTCTATACGACGATATCTCAAAATGGCTTAGACCTAATCTTAATATTGACGATAATTAACAGGAAATTCAAACCATAGGTTTTTCCCAATCGCCTTTGATCCGAACGCCGGTTTTATGAGCCGCTTCTTCGAGTTCGAGGATTTCACTTGTCGTCAAAGCGATCTCGGACGCTTTGATCGCATCCTCGATATGCGACGTTTTCGTAACTCCGATAATCGGTACCGTTCCTTTTGCAATGGACCAAGCCGTTGCGATTTGCGCGGTTGAAGCATGATGTCGGCTGCCGATTTCTTTCATGACCCGGACCAGACTTTCAATCTTGTTCAGCACATCCGGATTAAACGCAATACCTCTTCTGGAGCCGCTCGGCATAGGGTTTTTCGAATCATATTTGTCGGTTAACGCACCTTGTTCCAACACCATGTACGAAAAGAAAACCATATTGTTTTCATTGCAGTAATCGATGATTCCGGCGTCTTCGGACGAACGGTACAGTAAACTGTAATGGTTTTGGACAGCCGAAATGCGCAATCCTTCTTTTTCCAAAATACTCGATGCAAGTTTGATTTCTTCCAAATTATGATTGGATACGCCTACGTGTTTTACCTTTCCGCTTTTCATTAAAGGAATAAGCTTCGGTGTCCATCTTTGCACGTCCGCAGGGTTGTGTATCCAATAAATATCAGCATGGTCCACGCCGAGCCGCGTTAAGCTTCCTGCCAAAAGTTCCTCGACCGCCTGATCATTGTCTCCGGCTAATTGCGGAGTGAATTTGGTCGAAAGCAGCACACCCTCCCTGCTTTTCATAAAGCTGGCCAAAATGTTCTCCGAAGCATTCATTCCATACACGGCCGCCGTATCCCACAAATTGAACCCGGCGTCCATGGCGGCGTCAAATACCGGTTTTAAATCGGCTTCCGCAAGATAATTTCCGAAAATCGCGTCTCCGCCGGCCTCGCCGGTGCCCCACGACCATGTACCAAGAGCAATCGGAGGGATTTTATCATTCTGCAAATTAACTAATTTCATCGATATCACACCTTTTCATTCGATTTAAAATCAACTTACCAAACCGGACTGGCACCGCCGTCGATATTCACTGCCGTGCCCGTTACATAACTCGCTGCCGGCGAAGCCAAGAAAGTAATGACGCGAGCCGCTTCATCCGCATCGCCTATGCGAGCGAGCGGGAACGTTTTTCCTTTTTCACGCGAGTACTCTTCCCACGTAAGCTCCGGCGAATCGCTTTGCCAGAACCGCTCAAACTGAGGCGTACGCAAAGTGCCGATACAAGCTGCGTTGACGCGAATACCGTAACGGCCCAGATCTTTGCTCATCGCTTTTGTCAGGGCTAACCCGCCTGCCCGTGTCACCGACGAAGGCAAAGAGCCCGCTCCGGGCGTTTTTCCGCCTGTACCCAGTATGTTGATGATCGCTCCGTCCCCTACAGCCTTGAGATGCGCCGCCGCAGCCCGCGAACAGCGGATCGCTCCTTGCAGCTTGAGTGCGATATCGGCCTCCCACTCCTCTTCGGTAACCTGCTCAATCGTTGCGGCGGCGGCGCTGCCGGCATTATTGATCAGAATATCCAACCGATCGAACCGCTCCACAACCTTAGCCACTGCCCGCTCGCAATCGGCAGGTACGGAGACATCGGCAGTGATCAAAAGAGGAGGTTTGCCCGCCTGCGATAAAATCTGCCCTGCCCGTTCCAGCTTCTCCCGTGTCCGAGCGGCTATCGCCACCTGAGCGCCTTCCTCTGCCAACTGAATGGCCGTGGCCAGACCAAGTCCCTCGCTGCCGCCCGTAATCAACGCGACTTTTCCTTGTAATCCGAGATTCATGAATGTCCTCCCTTTATTTTACGGCCTGTTCATAGGCTTCATCCGAAACAGGCTCCAGCCATTCCGGCGTGCCTGCGGTAATCGCAATATGTTCGAACCAACTGTCTTTTGCAGCACCGTGCCAATGCTTCACTCCATCGTGATTAACGATCACATCGCCCGCTTTTAAGAATTGAGCCGGTTTCCCTTCTTCCTGGTACCAGCCTTCGCCTCCGGTAACCAGCAAAATCTGATAACCGCCGCGATGAATATGCCAGTTATTTCTGCATCCAGGTTCGAAAGTGACGTTCGAGACGCCGACCGTTACTTCAGGGTCATTGACCAAGGACCGCAAATAACTTTGACCCGTAAAAAAACGATCATAAGCTTCGTTTTTCTCTCCGGCCGGGAAAAGGATTCCGTTCTTCAATTCCTCATATTTCGTCATCGTTATTCCTCCTCGTTTTTTTTATCGTACAGGAAACGTCTCAAGCCCATCGCTCAGCGAATAGGCCGCATACGCTTTCGCGTGTTGTTCGAGCTCTTCGCCCGATAGCTGCATGGCTCCACCTAATACGTAAGGCGTCAAATAGCGCGTGCCGATCAGGTGACTTGTCGCTTGAAGAGGTCTTAGCAGTTCCGGAACCGTATAATGAGCACTGCCTGATGGCGAATAATCCTGTTCCGCAACGCCTGTCGTGACGGCAACCAGCAGTTCTTTTCCGTGAAGCTTATCTCCTGCGCTTCCGAAGGCCCAACCGTACGTCAAAACTTCATCCTGCCATTTTTTCAACAATGGCGGCGTGCTGTACCAGTAAAACGGAAACTGCAGAACGATGCGATCGTGCTGCTCTAATAATCGTTGTTCCGCTGCCACATCGATTTCCTGATTGGGATAAGCTTCGTACACGCGGTGCACGGTAACGTTCGCCTGCTGCTCCAATTCTTCCGTCAAACGGCGATTCGCACGGGAAGCAGCCAAGTTAGGGTGGAACACAAGCACTAGAGTTTTCATGTTTTTATCGCTCCTACATCTATGATTTCAACGTATTACGGAAGACGATTCTATCAGTCTTGAGGAATCGTCAAAACGATTTTGCCGAAGTTATCGCCCTTTTCCATTCTATGCAAGGCTTCGGCGGCTTCCTCCATCGGGTACGTCTTGTCTAATACCGGATGAATGCCATGTGCCTCCACCAGTTTGACCATATCGGCAAAGTCCTGAGGGTTGCCCATCGTAGAACCGATGACCGAGATTTCTTTTACCGTCAGGTTTGGCAGCATAAGGTTCGGAACCGGACCTCTGGTCGCTCCGAAACTGACGATCCGGCTTCCGATTTTGCCCAACGAAGCCAAAGTGTTGAACACCTCGCCGCCGATGCTGTCCACAGACAAATCGATCCCGCCGGTCAACTCTTCCAACTGCTGCGCCCAATTTGTCGACGAGTAATTGACGCCTCCGGATGCGCCGAAACTTTTAGCATGCTCGATCTTTTCTTCTTTGCTGGAGGTGACATACACCTTGGCGCCGAGAGCGGCTGCAAACTGTACGAGATAAGTCGCCACGCCTCCGCCCACGCCGGGAATCAAAACTTTTTCTCCAGGTTTCACTTTACCTTTCGTGACCAGAGCACGATAGGCAGTCATACCTGCGAGCGGGAGCGCAGCCGCTTCTTTCCATGACAAATGGGAAGGCTTCGGAAAGACGTTTTCGGCCGGTACTTTTACATATTGGGCGTAAGTTCCGTTAGCGGGAACGCCCAAAACGGTAAAGTCGGCACTTTTAATCGTCGTATCGCTGCCCCAGCCCAATCCCGGATTGACGATCACCTCTTCACCGATGCGGACATTGTCGACTTCGTCTCCGACTGCGACCACTTCTCCGGCACCGTCCGAACCCGGAATAGCCGGAAGTCTGATTCCCGGATACCGCCCGTATACGACCATCAAATCACGGCGGTTGAGCGCAGCCGCCTTCAGTCGCACGACGACCTCTTTTGAATCGGGTTTCGGCATCTCGACTTCTTCCAGTTTAAGTTGGTTCGGGCCGCCGGTTTCTCTTAACATCAAAGCTTTCATAACCCTATTCTCTCCTTAAGTTTTAGTTGGCTAAAAAGGGATTAAGCTCCGATCACGCTGACCCGACGGCGCACATAATCATTTTCGATGATATGAACAAAGGCCTCTGCGTAGTCCGCGTAACTGATATAGCTTTTACCTGCTTCATTGAAAAAAAGCTCTTCTCCACCAATCAGGTATCGGCCGGTAGCCGGTCCGTCGAAATCAAGTTCAAATGCCGGGGACACATAGGTCCATCTCAGATTTGAAAATGAACGCAGTCTGTCCAGATTCGCACGCAAGGTTGCACCGAGCGGCTTCAATTCTGTCGGGAAATCCGGTTGATCCACAAGTTGCTGAGAGTGTTCCTTATTGATGTAGAGCGTTCCCGCGCCGCCTACCATCAAAAGTTTGGTATCCGTCCCCTCGAGCAGTTGGGCCAAATGAGAAAGGCCGTCCGTATGAATAAAGAAGGTTTCTTCCGTCCATGCACTCACGGCGTTAACGACAGCATCCACACCTTGTAAATCTTCCCGGGTCAAATCCATGAGATCTTTCTCGATGGTCTGTTCGAAATTGTCGTTGTGCTTCTTCCTAACGATTGCCGTAACGTCATGTCCTCTTTTGATTGCTTCCTTGGCAATAAGGTTTCCGGCTTTTCCGTGTGCGCCGATGATTGCGATTTTCATGTCTGCATCCGTCCTTTTGGTAGATTTTAAATATCGAATTTCCAGTTTGCAAAAAGTTTGACCGTCTCCGGATCTCTTTTGGAAGGAGCGATGCCCTTATGAGTATCTAAAGCAGCAATCTTGTCCATATCCTCCCGGCTTAATTCAAAGTCGAAGATATTCAGGTTTTCAATGATGCGTTCCTTGTGCGTGGACTTCGGAATGGCTGCGATTCCTTTTTGCGTCAACCAGCGCAGCGTGACTTGAGCAATGGTTTTTTGATGGTTTTCCGCGATCGCCGACAAAGTCTCATTTTGAAAAATGTCGTATTTCCCCTGTGCCAAAGGACCCAGGCTTCGTGCCGGATATTGTATTCTTTCATCACCTTTGCAGCTTCGTTCTGTTGGAAGAACGGATGCGTTTCCAACTGGTTTACCGCAGGGACGACTTCATTATGGAGAATCAGATCCACCAGACGATCCGGTTCGAAATTGCTGACTCCGATGGCCTTGACCTTCCCTTCCCGGTATAATTCCTCCATGGCTCTCCAAGACCCGTATATATCGCCGAACGGTTGATGAATCAAATACAAATCCAAGTGATCCAATTGCAGTCTTGCCAGCGACTTGGCGAAAGCTTTTTTGGTATTTTCGTACCCCGCATCTTGAATCCAAAGTTTTGTCGTCACGAATAGTTCTTCTCGCGGTACCCCGCTGCGTTTGATTGCTCTGCCGACCGCTTCTTCGTTCACATAAGCGGCGGCCGTATCGATCAACCGATAGCCCGCCGTGAGAGCATCATAAACAGCTTGTTCGCATTCATCGGCGTCCGGAATTTGCCATACGCCGAATCCAAGTACGGGCATCTCGACATTATTGTTTAAAACAATTTTCTGCATGGGATATTCTCCTCGGATTTATTTGTAAAAGTTCAATCCTGTTTATAAATTCGATATTCTTTAATTATCCGATGCGAAAACACGGATTTAACAAAGAATGAGAGCGCCGCAACCGCGTACGCCTTCTCACGCATCTCGCGATAACCATCGATTGCGCCAGAATGAAGCCTGCAGCCGCCCTCGTCCCTCTGTCCGAGCTTTTATGCCTCTTCGTGCGAAAGAGAAACGGACAGTTCCCGATAAGCATTGATTTGCTCTTGGAATTCGGATATCTTGCGTTCGGCTTCGGCAATTGCATCGGCTCCGGCGATCCAACGTAAAGGCGGTTCCTCCTGATCGGCTACGGCAATCAGGGCCTCGGCGAGCTTCGCCGAATCTCCGCCCTGCTTTCCGTTCATCGACTCCCACCAAGGACGAAGTTCGGCATTGCGCTCGGCGTAGTCCTCAATAGACAATGCGGGCCATCTGGTCGACGCCTTAGTAAGAAGCTCCGTCCGGAAAAAGCCGGGATCGACTATCGTGGTTTTGATGCCAAACGGAGAAATTTCAAAATGTAACGATTCCATCCATCCTTCAAGCGCAAACTTTGAAGCAGCATAAGCGGAGCTATACTCGTAACCGACAAAACCCGCAGTCGACGAGATCGAAATGACGTACCCTGAGCGTGCTTTGCGCATAACCGGCAGCGCGGCGCGGGTAACATTCATCGGGCCGATCAAGTTAGTCGCAAGTTGATCCCGAATCTGTTCCATAGTCCATTCCTCGAAAAAGCCGATATGGCAGTTTGCGGCGTTATTTACAATCACGTCGATGGTTCCGAAACGATCCATCGCTTTGCGGACCGCTTCTTCGGCGTCGGCAGGTGCAGTCACATCCAAGCGTACGACCAGCAAATTTTCCGACACTCCAATAGCAGCAGCGACCTTTTCCGTATCGCGACCGGTAGCAACCACCTGATGACCCGCTTTCAAAGCAGCTTTAGCGATATCCAGACCCATTCCTCGTCCGGCGCCGGTGACTAACCAAATCTTTTTGTCAGACATTTTTCCTTCCTCCCTGCTTTGTTTCCAATCCGTCGGACCTTTTGATCAAGGCTGCCGAATTTTTAAAGTCGTTGTGCTTACCGGATAAGAATAACAAGAATAAGGATAGGGTTCTTTTCTATTAAGCTCATTTCATTTGTTTATTTGGCTCGTTTTGTTCAAAATAGGTTGAAAAACCGATACACTTTAATACTTTTCTCGCTGCCTGAATTCCGAAGGAGGGGTGCCAAATTTATCTTTGAAAACCTTGGAGAAATGCGCGATGTTTTCAAATCCGCTCGAGAAACAAATATCGGTAATCGTTAAATTCGTTTCCACCAGCATTTCTTTGGCCTTATCCAGTCTCCGGTTGCGAATCCATTTTAGCGGGGACGTGTGGTATATCGCTTGAAAATCTCTTTTGAAAGTCGCCAAGCTTCTTCCGGATAAAAAAGCCAGATCGTTAAGCGAAACGGGATTGGTGATATTTTCTTCCATGATCTTTGCGATGCTTCCCCTGTCCTTGTTTATAGGCTGCATCAGTTGATACAAAAATCGCTCATTCGAATCCGCTACATGAAATAACAGTTCCATGAGTTTGACTCTAATCAATCCTTCGTTGACATCCTTCGGATTTTGGATATAGGGTCTTAACGACTCGATGTAGCTCTTGATGCGTTCGTTAGTCGGAAAAACGGTTACCGGAATCATATCATCAACGGGATAAATCGGTTTGATGGCGGCAAATTCGAAGAATTCGTCCACGATCTTGTCATTCAGAAAAACCATCATGTAGTCGATAGCGTAATCGTAATCGGGATCCCCCTTTTTATCGAACTCGACCGCGATTGACTTATGAATAAACATTAATTCGTTACTTCGAACGGTGTAAGTTCGTTCCCCGAATCGAAGCGTGTAAACACCGGAGCGAACAATAAGCAAAAGATGATCTTTCAGAAAATAGGATCCCTTTCTGCCTTCCGTATGATAGCTAAATTCGATTACGGACATTCCGTCCAACATCAGACTGACTTTTCTGGCCAAATTATCAGGCAGCTCCCGAGGCACTTTCATCATTCTGTTTGATCTTGTTTTCATGCGGAACCCAGCCTTCCTTTTTTCCGAAATTGCTCGAAGTTGACCCAACCGTCTTCATAAGCGTGCATGTCGTTCTCCCGTCGATAAACACCGACTTCCGTCATCTTTAGAATAACCGGGATGCAGCATGAATGCTTTTCAAATAAGCTCAAATCATTTGTCGATTTAGCTCATTACCTTTTAATTGTCGCACCGATGCGCTTACCGCAAGCTTGATTCGAATTTGGGTTATAAAAAAGAAGCGGAAGAATTAACGATCGCAAGCTTCCGCTTTTGATCCGCCGTTTCTTCCGCTTCTTTTTCAAATCCGCTCAACTTCTGCGCCACACGCCGCCCGTTCCGACCTTGAATCCGCAACCTTCGTAAAATGCGGCGTTTTTCTCCTCGAACGTCAGTGTCACGATCTCCAAGCCGTACGCCTTTGCCTCTTCCAACAGCCTAGCCACCAACTTCTTCCCGATTCCTTGCCCCTGGTAATCCGGATGCACGATGATGTCTTCCATATATCCGTGCTGCAAGCCCATCCCGGCCACATAACCAAACGCGATGAGTTTTCCCTGTTCGTTCTTCACGCCTGCCCAGAAATTGCAGCGCTCGAACAGTATAGGAAAGTCGCGATCGCGTCTTCCCCAACCTACGGCTTCTCGGAGGTCAGGTACTTCCTCGCGGCGCAGCTTCGGATTAATCAAGACTTGAATTATAAAGCCCTCCTTCCGGGCACTGTTTACAGTATTCTCCGTTTATTCACCCAACTCCACCATCGCCTTAATTACCCCAGACTCCGGTTTCAACCAACTTTCAAACTCCCCGATCATTTCCGCAAATCCCGCCCGGTGCGTAATATACCGACCGGTATCGATCACCCCGGCAGCAAGCGCCTCCCGGACCCATGCGAAGTCTTCCGGCGTCGCATTCCGACTTCCCAACAGCGTCAACTCGCGACTATGGAAATGCGGATCGTTAAACGTAATATCATCTTTAACCAGACCCACGTACACCAAAGAGCCTCCATGCGCAACATACCCGAAAGCCTGCTGCATCGACTGCACGCTGCCCGTCGCATCGATCACGATCCGAGCTCCCGCGCCGTCGGTCAGTTCATCCAACTGCCGCTGTACCTCGTCGCCCGCGATAATCGTATGCTCCACGCCCGCCCATTCCTGGCAAAAATCCAACCGTTCTTCGTTGATATCCATCGCAATGACGCGTGCTCCCGCATAACGCGCCAGCGCCATAATCCCAAGCCCGATCGGTCCCGCTCCCACCACCAACACCGTCTCGCCGCTTCCCTTAACCAACCCCGAACGGCGAAGTCCGTGCGCACCGATTGCAAGCGGTTCCAACATGGCGGCTTGATCGAGCGTCAGTCCTTTCGTTCCGATCAAATGGCTTACCGGAATCGAGACATGCTCCCGCATTCCGCCGTCGATATGAACGCCGAACACCTGCATGTGTTGGCAGCAGTTCGTTTTCCCGATCCGACAGGCGTAGCAGTTTCCGCAGTGCATGTACGGGATCACGCTCACTGCGTCGCCGACGCCCAGCCCTTGCTCATTTTCGCCGATTTGCTCAATGACCCCTGCCAGCTCATGTCCCAAAATCCTCGGATAGTTGAAAAAAGGCTGCTTCCCGCGAAACGCATGCAGATCCGTCCCGCAGATTCCGATCCGTTTAATACGAATGATCGCATGCCCGTGTTCCATGATCGGTTCCGGTAAATCCTCGCGCAACACCAGACGACCTACTTCTTCGCACACGATTCCTTTCATGCCAGGTCCCTGCTTTCGCTCGCCTTTTTCAAACCCTGATCATATTCCGGAAGTCCGCTTGACCAGCTCTTATTATGGATCGGCTTGAGAATCTCCAATACTTCTTCCAATAACGTCTCGTCGATCGGCTCCTCGATCCATCCCGCATTGCGAATAATATTGGCAGACGAAGCCGTACTCACGAGCGTCGTCGGAATCTGCGCATGGCTCGTCGAATACTGCATAGCCAACTTCGCGATGTCCGTGCCGGCCTTCTCGCAATGAAGCGCCGCTTGGCGGCACAACGCTTTCACTTCTTCTCCCGCAGGATGCCACGACGAAGGTTCCCGCGTACTCAGCAGTCCCATCGCCAGAGGCGAAGCGTTGACCAGCCCTACTCCTTTTTCCTCCAACAGCGGCACCAAGTCCAATAACGAATTATCGTTCAGCGCATAATGGCAGTACGACAGAATCGCATCGACCTTCATTTGCGGAAGCATCTGCTCGAACAAGGCCAAAGGCAGACCGCTGATCCCGCAGAAACGTATTTTTCCTTGCTCCTTTAGCAGATGCAGGGCCGGAACCGCTTCCTCCAAGATGATCTCCGGCGAAACGAATTCGATATCATGCAAAAACAACATATCCAAGTAATCCGTCTGAAGACGCTGCAAACTTTCCTCCACGCTGCTGAAGATCCGTTTCGCCGTAAAATCGAACTCTGCTTCTCCGTAACGCCCGGCTTTCGACGATAACAGGAACTTGTCTCTCGGAATCTGTGCGATCGCTTGGCCGAGTACCGTCTCCGCGCGCGTCAATCCGTAATAAGGCGACACGTCGATGTAGTTGATGCCGCTGTCGATCGCCGCATGGACCGTTCGAATGCTTTCCGAGTCATCCGTTTCCCGGAACACGCCGCCGAGCGAAGAAGCGCCGAAGCTTAAGATTGAGACGTCCAGACCGGTTTTGCCCAGTTTGCGCGTTTGCATCATGAAATACCTCCGTTATCCAAGTAAAATGTTTTCGCGTTTTCTCCGAATAGCAAAGCCTTCTCCCGATCGGTCCATTCCGCCGGAATCGCATGCAGCAATATATCCATCACCTGATCGTATTCCGCAGCCAACAGGCATACCGGCCAATCGCTTCCGAACATGACTCTTTCCGGTCCGAACGCTTGCAGCACGCGGCGCACATAAGGAACGAAGTCTTCAGCACTCCAACCTGACGGACTCGCTTCGGTCACCATCCCGGAGACTTTGCAATATAGACCCGGGTAATCGGCAAAAGCGCTCAAATGATCCGACCAAGATTCAAAATGCTTTGGCTCGCTGTGTTCACCGCTTTGCGCAATGCGAGGCTTGGCGAGATGATCCACGACCCCTCGCAGATTCGGAACCTTTTCCAATAAACGCAGCGTCACTTCCATCTGAGGCGCCGTCAGCAGCAGATCGATCGGCACCTGTTCGTCGGCGTATCCCCGCAGCGCTTCGACGAATGCCGGCTCCAACAT